>Ga0268299_1000189_pt1 | contig 242704 bp, 225 predicted proteins | sample NOBtaG_FD_193484 | JGI IMG/M metagenome (GOLD analysis project Ga0268299, IMG submission 193484) | Activated sludge microbial communities from bioreactor in Nijmegen, Gelderland, Netherland - NOB reactor | ecosystem: Engineered > Bioreactor > Aerobic > Activated sludge | place: Netherlands... | reverse complement strand
GACGACGCCCACCGAGGCCAACGTGCATGCGGTGGCGATCAAGGGCACGTTCGACGACTGCCAGGCGCTCGTGAAGGCGATGTTCAACGATCACGCCTTCCGCGACGGATTGAGCCTCTCGGGCGTCAACTCGATCAACTGGGCGCGCATCGCGGCGCAGGTGACCTACTATTTCGTCGCGGCGGTGGCGCTCGGGGCGCCCGCGCGGGAGGTCGCGTTCTCGGTGCCGACCGGCAATTTCGGCGACATCCTGGCCGGCTGGGTCGCGAAGCGCATGGGGCTGCCGATTTCGCGCCTCGTCATCGCTTCCAACGCCAACGACATCCTGCCGCGTGCGCACGCGACGGGTGTCTACGAGATGCGGGGGGTGGTCGAGACCTCCTCGCCCTCGATGGACATCCAGATCTCGTCCAACTTCGAGCGCTACCTGTTCGAGGCATCGGGGCGCGATGCGGCGTTCATCCGCGGCGCCATGGGCGCGCTGGCACAGGGAGGGCGCTTCGAGCTCGGTCCGTGCGCGGGGCCTTTCGCACGCGATTTCGGCGCTTCCTCGGCGAGCGAAGCCGACGTCGCCGACGCAATCCGGCGCACGCAGGCGGCGAGCGGCTATCTCATGGACCCGCATACGGCGTGCGGGCTCGTGGCGCTCGAGCGCGAGGATCTGCCGGCGGACGTGCCGGGCGTCGTGCTCTCGACGGCGCATCCGGCGAAGTTTCCCGACGCCATGGAGCGGATCACGGGCGCGTGTCCGCCGCTGCCGCCGCGTTTCGCCTCGCTCATGAGCTCGCCCGAACGTTTCCCCGTGCTCGACAACGACCTCGCCGCCGTCAAGCGCTTCGTCAAGGATACGGCGCGCGCCTCGTCCGCGAGCGCTCCATGACGGAAGAGATCACGCGGCTCGGCAACGGACTGACCGTCGTCTCGCAGACCATGGGGCATCTCGAGACGACCTCGCTCGGGATCTGGGTCGGCGTCGGCTCGCGCCACGAAAGCCCCGAGGAGAACGGCATCTCGCATCTCCTCGAGCACATGTCGTTCAAGGGCACGGCCTCGCGCACGGCGCGGGCCATCGCGGAGGAGATCGAGGCGGTTGGGGGGGAGCTCAACGCGGCCACGGGGCTCGATACGACGGCTTATTTCGCCCGGGTGCTCAAGGGTGACGAGGGGGTGGCGCTGGAGTTGCTCGCCGACATTCTGCTCAATTCGAGTTTTTCTCCCGACGAGCTCGAGCGGGAGCGCGAGGTGATCCTGCAGGAGATCGCCGGCGTGCGGGACATGCCGGACGACATCGCCTTCGAGCTTCTGAACGAGGCGGCCTATCCCGGACAGGCCGTGGGGCGTACGATCCTGGGGCCCGCCGCCAACGTGCGCCGCTTCGCGCCCGCCGACCTCAGCCGCTTCCTCGAGACCCACTATCAGCCGCAGCAGATGGTGCTTTCGGCGGCGGGGGCAATCCGGCACGCGCCACTGGTTCGCCACGCTGAAGCCCTATTCGGAGGGCTCACTCAAGGCAAGATTGTGGGGGAGGAACGGGCACACTACCGAGGCGGTATCCGCTGGCATCACAAGCGGTTCGAGCAAAGTCACCTCGCACTCGCGTTCGAGGGGCCGTCCTTCCGTGATCCTGCATATTTGACGGCCCAGGTGTTCTCGGGCCTGTTCGGCGGGGGTATGTCGTCCCGCCTGTTCCAGGAGGCCCGCGAGAAGCGCGGCCTTTGCTATTCGATCTACTCTTCCGCATGGGGCTTGGCGGATACGGGGCTCCTAGCGGTGCACGCGGCGACGGGGACCGGAACGATGGCCAGCCTTATCGACGTGGTGGGCGGCGAGCTCGAGGACGTGGGCCGGAATGGTCCTTCGGCCGCCGAGCTCGGCCGGGCGAAAGCCCAGCTCAAGGCCGGACTGCTAATGAGTCTCGAGTCGTCCTCGGCTCGCGCCGAGCAGATGGCGCGGCATATGTCGGCATACGGTCGGGTTTTCGGCAGCGATGAGCTCGTGAGCAGGGTCGATGCCGTGACGATCGAGGACGTCGGAGGCTTCGCGCGGCGTCTCGCGGCGGGTCCGGCGTCGGTGGCCGTGGTCGGTGCCGGCAAAGCCTCGCAGAGGCTCGCGACGCTGGCGGGGCAACGGATGGTCAGCGCGGAGGCGAAGACAGCCTGATGGCGTTCCTGAGGGCCGGAAACTCTTCGGAATGGGCGGTCATCCAGGGCCGCGGCGTGTGGCTGCGCCCGCCGCTCAGCGGCGACTACGCGCATTGGGCGGAGCTACGCGCGCAGAGCCGCGCTCATCTCGTTCCGTGGGAGCCGGCCTGGCCGCGCGACGACCTGACCAAGAGCGCCTACCGGCGCAGGATCAAGCACTACCAGCGCGAGGCGCGCGACGATCTCGGCTATGCCTTCCTCGCCTTCGAGTCCGAGGGTGACCGGCTGATCGGCGGTGTCACGCTTTCCAACGTGCGCCGCGGCGTGACGCAATCAGCGATGCTCGGCTACTGGCTCGGTCTGCCGTATGTCGGCCGGGGCCTCATGGGCGCGACGGTGCGCGCCATCCTGCAGCATGCGTTCGAGCCGCTCAGGCTGCATCGCGTGGAGGCGGCCGCACAACCCACCAACGCGCGCTCGGTCGCGCTTCTGCGCCGTGCAGGCTTCGCGGAGGAAGGGCTCGCGCGGCGCTACCTCAAGATCAACGGCGCCTGGCAGGATCATCTCCTGTTCGCGATGCTGGCCGAGGACTGGATGACGCGAGAGGTCAAGCCGTGAGAGCTGGCTTCCGCAGGCGCCGTCCGTTCGCTGCCCTGGCAGGTGTGCTGCACCTTGCGCTGGCGCTTGCCGGCGTCGTCGCGGGGCTACTCGTGCTGCCGGACGAAGCGCTCGCGCTCAAGGCGATCGAGATCGGGTCGGATCAGGGCCGTGTCGAGATCACCACGCTCGGCGATCTCTACGAGTCGCGCGGCGACAGCCTGCAGGTGGAGACCGCGGCGGGCGCCGATGGGCTTGCGGGGCGCATGACCGTGCCGGCGGCGACGCCGGGGACGAACCCGAACTGGGTGGCCTTCGCGCTGACCAATCCCTCCGACAGGCCGGTCGAGCGATGGCTCTCGGCGGAGCGCTACAGCGTCATCGGGTCCGGGGTCGTGTGGCCCGACCTCGACGCGCAGCGCATCGAGGCGGTGACGCCGTCGATCGGCTTCGTGCCGGAGCGCATCAAGAGCGACCGCGCGGACGTGTTCCGCATCACGCTCGAGCCGGGGCAGACCATCACTTACGTCGCGGAGCTTTCGAGCGAGCGCTTCACGCGGCTCTATCTCTGGAAGCCGCTCGACTACGAAATCAAGATCTCGGATCGCCAGCTCTTCAACGGCGTGCTGCTCGGCCTCACGGGCCTGCTCGCGATCTTCCTCACCGCCATCTTCGCGGCCAACCACAAGCTGGTGTTTCCGGCCGCCGCCCTCGTCGCCTGGTGCGCGCTCGCCTATCTCTGCGTCGACTTCGGCTTCTTCCACAAGCTGTTCGCGTTGAAGCCCGAGGCCAACGCGGTCTATCGCGCGGCGGCCGAGGCGGCGCTGGCCGCGAGCCTCGTCGTGTTCCTGCACGTGTTCCTCAGGCTCGCGCTCTGGCACGGCCTGATCCGCATGCTGATCACGGTGTGGCTGCTGGCGCAGTTCTCGCTCATCGCGGTGGCGATCATCGACCCGAGGCTCGCGGCGACGTTCGCGCGGCTGTCGTTCCTGTTCATTGGCCTCACGGGGACGGGGCTCATCCTGTTCCTGGCGCTGCGCGGGCAGGATCGCGCGCTGTCGCTGATTCCAACCTGGATCCTGTTCCTGGTGTGGATCTTCGGCGCGGCCGTGGCGCTCACGGGCAAGATCTCCGGCGACGTCGTGGTGTTCGGCCTCGTCTCGGGCCTGGTCCTGATCCTGCTCTCGATCGGGTTCACGGTGACGCAATACGCTTTCCGATCGGTCGAGCCGGTCTATGGCGCGGCGCCCTCGGAGCTGCAGGCGCGCTCCATCGCCGTCGAGGCCTCGGGGGCCGCGGTTTGGGAATGGAACGCGCGGCGGGACGAGGTCAAGGTCAGCAACGCCGTCGAGACCCTGCTCGGGCTTTCGCCGGGCGACCTCTCGGCGCGGACCGACGATTTCCTGCGTCACCTGCATCCCTCCGACCGCGAGCGCTTCCGGCTCGCCCTGTTCACGGTGCAGGAGCGCCGCGACGGCAAGGTGTGCTGCGATTTCCGCTTGCGCCAGGCCGACAACAACTACCGCTGGTTCGAGCTCGAGGCGGCTGGCGTGCCCGGCAGCGATCCGCGCTCGTTCAAGTGCGTCGGTCTCATCCGCGACGTGACGGATTCGAAGCGCGCGCAGGAGCGTCTCCTGCATGACGCCGTGCACGACAGCCTGACCGGGCTTCCCAACCGCGAGCTGCTGCTCGACCGGTTGCAGGTGTCGATGGCGCGCGCCAAGTCGGAGCCGCAGATCCGGCCGACGGTGCTGATCATCGACATCGACAAGTTCACGAGCCTCAACTCGTCGCTCGGGCTCGTGCTTGGCGACAGCCTCCTGCTCACCATCGCGCGCCGCCTGCAGCGCCACCTCGGCCCCAACGACACGCTGGCGCGCATCGCGGGCGACCGCTTCGCGCTCCTGCTGCTCGCTGACCAGCCGGTGGCGGAGCTGGCGCAGCATGCAGAGCGCATCCGCCGCTCGCTGCGTTCGCCGATCAAGATCGCAGGGCAGGAGATCGTGCTCACGGGGTCGATCGGTGTCGCCGTCTACGACGGCGAGGAGACGAGCCACGCCGACCTCTTGAAGAAGGGCGAGATCGCCATGTTCCGCGCCAAGCGCGCGGGTGCCGACCGGATTGAAGTGTTCACGCCGGACATGCGGGGCGATCAGGACGAGCGGCGTGTGCTGGAAGCGGATTTGCGCCGCGCCATGGAGAAGAACCAGCTCCGCATCGCGTATCTGCCGGTCATCTATCTTCCGACGGAAGAGCTTGCCGGGTTCGAGGCCGTCGCGCGCTGGGATCATCCTCAGCTCGGGCCGATCGATCCGGCGGCGTTCGCGCCGTTCGCGGGTGACACCGACATCATCGCCAAGCTCGGCTCCTACGTTCTGCAGCGCGCCGCGCGCGACGTCGTTGCCTGGCACAAGGAGTTCCCGCGTCCGGAGGCTCCGCTCTTCGTCAGCGTCAACATCTCGTGCCGGCACCTCTTCCGCCAGGACATGGTGCAGGAGATCCGCCATATCCTCGGGCGCACGGTGGTGCCCAAAGGATCACTCAGACTCGAGGTAACGGAGCAGGTCGCGCTCGAGAATCCCGAGCAGTCGACCGAGATCCTGGAATGGCTGCGGAGTGCAGGCGCTGAGATCGTGCTCGACGAGTTCGGTGTCGGCTACTCGTCGCTTTCGTTCCTCGAGCGCATCCCGTTCGATACCATCAAGATCGACCAGGCCTTCATGCAGGCCGGGAGCGTCAAGGGCGGCAGCGACAGCGTGCTCGTGCGCTCGATGGTGGCGCTCGCGCACGAGCTCGGCAAGAAGGTCGTGGCGAAGGGTGTCGAGAGCGCGACGGAAGTGGGCTTCCTGCGCTCGATCGAATGCGAGTATGCGCAAGGCCCCTATTGCGGCAATGCCATCGCGGAGACGGAAGTGGCGCAGGTGCTGACCGCCGTGCGCACCGGCGAGAGCAAGAGCAAGCCCGTTGGCGTGTTCCGTCCCAAGGCGAAGCGGGCCGCCAAGCAGGGTGGTGGGGGCAAGAAATCGGAGACCGGCGCGCCGGCGCCCGCGCGGGCCGCCGCCAACGGCAATGGCGCGGTCCATCACGTGAACGGTGCCGCCGTGAAGCCAGCCAACGGCGTGCAGCCGAATGGCGCTCCGGCGAATGGTGCCGGCCCGCCGCCACAGGACATTGCGGTCGCGGCGCACCGGCGCGCGCGCCTGCGCCAGGACGCGGCCAATGGCGGTATGCCGGGCGATGCGCGACCGCCGCCGCTCGCAGCTCAGATGCCGGCCGGCGCGGCGCCGGGGATCGTACCGGCCGGCTCGCGCCTCGCGGACGTGCTGCCCGATGTCGGTCAGCCTGGGTTTGCCATGCGGCCTTCCCCCGCCGCGCCTGGGCCGATGCAAGCCCCGCACTTCGCGCAGCCGCCGATGCAACCGCCGATGCAGGCGCCACAGCCGTCCGCACCGCCCGCGTATTCCGGTAACGGCGCCGGTGGTCCGCCTCCCATACGGCCGCAAGATGCGCGTCCACCGCAGGTTCCCAACGGTGCTCTGCCTCCGCTGCCGGTTGCCATGCCGCCGAACGCGAGCCCGCCGACACTGCCGCCACTCGCGGATGGCCCGCCGCGGCCCAGTCTCGTCCAGGCCGGCGTGCAGGCCGGGCCGCCGCCATCTACTATGCCTCCGCCGGTGCAGCCATTCCCGCCGCCTCTCAGCGCTCCGCCACCGCCGGTTCCCCCGACGGCGGCGCGGCCGCCGGCGCCTCAGCCTCCGCCTCCGCGTCCGGTTGCTCCCGCCGCACCAGCGCAGGGGAGCAAGCCGCCGCCGGCGCCGCCCGGGCGTGCGGACCCCGACTTCTCGAACCTGCCGCCTGCGATCGCGGAAAGCCTGGCCAGGCTTGCGGGCGTCTCACGCAAGTAGACGTGTGCGAGGAGCGAGAGGTCAGGCGTGGCCGGCGTCGCTCACCAGATGCGAAGGATCGACGCCGATCTTGGCCAGCGCGCGCGCATACTTTGCCTCGAGGTCGGGATCGAACAGGAGGTCGAGATCCGGCGGACAATGCAGCCAGCCGTTGGCCTGGATCTCGCTCTCGAGCTGACCGGCGGACCAGCCCGCGTAGCCGAGCGCCAGCATGGCGTGGTTCGGCCCCTCGCCCAAGGCCATGGCTTTCAAGATCTCGATCGAGGCGGTGAGGCTCACCTCGCGGTCGATCGGGAGCGTCGATTCGCTCGAGTGGTAATCCGACGAGTGGAGCACGAAGCCGCGCCCGGTCTCGACCGGCCCGCCGACGTGCACCTGACGCTCGAGGATGTCGTTCGAGATGCCGTCCTCGGCGCCGTGCGGAATGATGCCGAGGCGCTCGAGCAGATCGGGAAAGCTGATGTGCTCGGCGCGATGGTTGATGATGAGGCCCATTGCGCCATCGTCGGAGTGGGCACACATGTAGATCACGGAGCGTGAGAAGCGCCGGTCGGACATCAGCGGCATGGCAACGAGAAGCTGCCCCTTGAGGCAACTCTCGTTCCGTTTGCGCCGCTTGGTTCTCGGGATCGTCATACGATGAGACTAGCCCCGCCGGCCGCAGGCTGTGAAGCAGCGAATTCCGATGTGCTACGGAGATTTCCCGTATTCAATGAAGTTCGAGTCCCAATCCTCACATGCGCCCGGGATATGCTAAACGTTTGTGCACACTCGCGCGGCCAAGAGCTCAACGCCTCATGACCAGCCTCAGATCCGGCCTTTCGCGTCTCGTCCTTCCCTTCATATTTGCGCTCACGATTGCGGCCGCAAGCGGTGCTTCGCAGACAATCGCCGCGACCTCGCCCTGGGTAGTGGGGCACAAGGCCAAGGTACGCCTTCTTGCCGGGCGTCCGGAGGATCGGTCCGGCGCGGCGCCGATGGCGTTCGTCGAGATCCAGCTCGAGCCCGGCTGGAAGACCTACTGGCGCACGCCTGGGGATGCCGGCGGCCTGCCGCCCTCGTTCGACTGGTCGAAGTCGTCGAACCTCGCGGCGGCCGAGGTGGCGTTTCCCACTCCGCGACGGTTCGTGGACAAATCGGGAAGCACGATCGGCTACAGCAACGGCGTCGTGCTGCCGGTTACGCTCAAGCCGCAGCGTGCGGGCGAGCCGATCTCGCTCGTCGTCGGACTTCACTACGGCATCTGCAAGGACATCTGCGTGCCGGTCGATGCCGAACTCGCGCTCGATGTGCCGCCCGCGAGTGACGAGGCGCTTCCGGCCGAGGCGCAGCAAGCGCTCGACGCGCTTCCGCGCACGCAGGACAATCTGAGGCCCGGCGATCCCGTTCTGGTTGCGAGCAAAGTGGTGCTCGACGGCGAGGCCTCGAAAATCACCATCGAGGCCAAGTTTCCCGGGGGCGAAGCGGGTGCTGACGTCTTCCTCGAGGCCCCTGACGGGCTCTACCTGCCGCCCGCCGAGCGTGTCGGGGACGCGGCCGATCCGGCCGTGTTCGAAGCCGCGCTTGGGCGCGACGTCGACCTTTCGCAGCTCAAGGGCAAGACCATCACGGTTACGCTGGTCGGCGAAGCGGGCGCCTCCACGGCGACGTTTCCCGCCGAATGACGCGAGGCTGCCGCAGTTTGCTAGCGGCGGCCAATTTCTCAACTGCACACCTCGTGGGAGAGCACGCATGAGCATCAAGATCGGCGACCGGCTGCCGGAAGCCAAGTTCACCGTCATGAGCGAGGACGGCCCCAAGACGGTTTCCTCGGACGATCTGTTCAGGGGCAAGAAGGTGGTGCTGTTCGCGGTGCCCGGCGCTTTCACTCCGACGTGCACCGAGCAGCATCTGCCGGGGTTCCTCGGCGCGGCCGATGCGTTCCGCGCCAAAGGCGTGACCACCATCGCCTGCACCGCGGTGAACGATGTGTTCGTGCTCGATGCCTGGGCGAAGGCGCGCGGCGCCAAAAGCGAGATAACCATGCTGGCCGACGGCAACGGCGACTTCGCCAAGGCCTTGGGACTCAACATCGATCTGACGGCGTTCGGACTTGGGACGCGTTCGCAGCGGTACGCGATGCTGGTCGACGATGGGATCGTCGAGTATCTCGGCGTCGAAGACAGTCCTCCCGAGCATATAAAGTCGACGGCGGACAAAGTTCTCGCGTCTTTCTAAGTTCATCTCGCCTAGAATTACTTGGCTTCTACTTCGCGGCCCCGGAAATCCGGCAGTTGCGGAGGTGCGGACATATTGCCGCGCTTGCGGTTCGTTTCCTTGTTATGGCCCTGTGCTTGTGCGACTGGCGGCGTCGTTGAGTAAGTAAAATTACAGGGGATAAGTTATGAGAAAGACCGCTTTCGCCGTCGCGGCGACGCTTCTCGTGATCGCCGGCGCGACGACCGCTGACGCGAGTCCGTCTCGCGACGATAGTTGGAACCCATTCATTCACCACTCATCGGTGGCCGAAGGTAGCCGCGCAACCAAGCAGCGCGCCAAGCGCGAGCGTCATGCCTCGCGTGAGCGCACCAAGAAGGTGCGCTACGCCGCGCGCCGCTACGAGTCGGATGCCTCCGACGCCTCGGAAAGGCGCGTCACGCGCCAGCGCGCGCGCGGCCAGCGTGCCCGCTATGCGACCCGTCGCGCCGAGGCTCGCCGCTATGCCAGCGAGTCCTACAGCTCGGGCAGCTATCGCAGCAGCGTCGGTGGACGTCCTCGCGCCTGGTGCGGCTGGTGGATGCGCACGCAGCGTGGCGGCGGCCCGGAGATGAACCTCGCCTGGAACTGGAGCAAGTGGGGTCGCGCGAGCGGTCCGCAGGTCGGCGCGGTCGTGGTCTGGCGCCATCACGTGGGTGAGATCGTCGGACGCGCGCCGAACGGCCAGTGGCTGGTTCGCTCCGGCAACGACGGCGGTGCGGTGCGCACGCGCGCCCGCTCGGTCGCCGGTGCCGTGTTCCGCGTGGGCTGATGCGTCCAGCGACGCCTTGTTAACCAAGGGCCGCCCGCCGATCTTCGGCTGGCGGCCTTTTTGTTTTCGGAAGGCGGAGTGACGAGGTTCGGGTGCCGGTCAGGCGGAGTCGGGCTTGAAGTCGGCCATGCCCTCGCGGGCGAGCTCGTCTGCGCGCTCGTTCTCGGGGTGGCCGGCGTGGCCTTTGATCCAGTGCCAGGTCACCCGGTGCTGGGCCACGGCGAGCTCGAGGCGTTGCCACAGCTCGGCGTTCTTGACCGGCTTTCTGTCGGCCGTGCGCCAGCCGTTGCGCTTCCAGCCATGAATCCAGCTCGTGATGCCGTTCCGCACATAGGCGCTGTCGGTGTAGAGGTCGGCCTCGACCCCGACCTTCAGGGCCTCGAGCGCGAAGATCGCCGCCATGAGCTCCATGCGGTTGTTGGTGGTCGCGGCTTCGCCGCCCTTGAGCTCCTTGCGGTGGCCGCTCCACATCAGGATCGCGCCCCACCCGCCGGGTCCCGGATTTCCCGAGCAGGCGCCGTCCGTATAGATCTCGACCTTCTTCGGGGAAGCGCTCACTGGGGTCGCTCCAGGCCATACTCGCTCGGGGACTCCACCTCCTGGTGAAAGCGCAGCCGGCGCACGTAGGCATTCGGGTCGTGGGGCTTCACGAGCGCGCCGGCATCGGTATGCAGCCAGTCGTGGGCGCGCGTGACGAGGAAGCGGAGCGCGGCGCCGCGCGCCAACGTCGTGAAGGCCGCGACCTCCGCGGCCGTGAGGGGGCGCAACGCCTGGTAGGCCGAAAGCAGCGTGCGGCCCTTGGTGGCGTTGAAGGAGCAGTCCGGCTCGAAGCACCAGGCGTTGAGGCAGATGGCGAGGTCGTAGGCCCAGGCGTCGTTGCAGGCGAAGTAGAAGTCGATCAGGCCCGACAGGGTGTCGCCGATGAAGAACACATTGTCGGGGAAGAGATCGGCGTGGACGATCCCGCCGGGCAGCCCCTTGGGCCAGGCGCGGTCGAGGTGGGCGAGCTCATAGGCGATCAGGTTGCCGAGGCCGGGCGCGATCTCGTCGGCGCGGCCTGAAAACCGCTCGAACAGGGTGTGCCAGCCGGCCAGATCGAGGGCGTTCTTGCGCTCGAGCGGAAAGTCCTTGCCGGCGAGGTGCAACTCGGCGAGAGCGCGTCCGACGGCCGCGCAGTGGACGGCGCGGGGGCGGCGTGGCCAGACGCCCTCGAGAAAGGTCATCAGCGCCGATGTGCGGCCGGCGATTTTCGTCAGCATCTCGCCTGCCCGGTTGCGCACGGGGAGCGGACAGGAGATGCCGCGCTCGCTCAAGTGCTGAAGCAGACCGAGAAAGAAGGGGAGGTCGGCCGGATCGACGCGGCGCTCGTAGAGCGTCAGGATGTAGGTTCCCTTGCTCGTGTGCACGAGGAAGTTCGAGTTCTCGACGCCCTCGGCGATGCCCTTGTAGGAGAGGAGCTCGCCCAGGCCATAGTCGGCGATGAGCGGGGTCAGCTCGTCATCCGTCACTTCCGTGTAGACGGCCATGGGTGCTTCTTCTTCGGGGCTGGATATCTACCGGTCTAGGCGGCGGGCTCGCGCAGCTCGCGCGGGACGTTGAAGGCGATGCTTTCGTTGGCGGTGGTCACCTGCTCGACGGAGATGTCGAAGCGCTGGCGCAGTGCGTCGATGACCTCCTCGACCAGCGTCTCGGGTGCCGATGCGCCGGCCGTCACGCCGACGGCGGCGATGTTCTCGAAGGCCTGCCAGGGTATGTCGGCCGCGCGCTGAATGAGGAGCGCGCGCGGGCAGCCGGCGCGCTCCGCGACCTCGACGAGACGCAAGGAGTTCGAGGAGTTCGGCGCACCGACGACGAGCACGAGACCAACCTTGCCGGCGATGGCCTTGACGGCGGCCTGCCGGTTGGTGGTGGCGTAGCAGATGTCCTCCTTGTGGGGACCGACGATCGAGGGGAAGCGCCGCTTCAGAATGGCGACGATCCCGGCTGTGTCGTCCACGGAGAGCGTGGTCTGTGTCACGTAGGCGAGCCGCGCCGGGTCTTCGGGCTCGAAACGCTCCGCGTCGGTCTGCGATTCGATTAGGGTTACCGCGCCCGGCGGGAGTTGCCCGGTCGTACCCTCGACCTCGGGATGGCCAGCGTGGCCGATGAGCACGATCTTGCGGCCCTCGGCGTGGTGGCGGGACGCCTCCATGTGCACCTTGAAGACGAGCGGGCAGGTGGCGTCGATGGCGAAGAGGTTGCGGAATTTAGCGGCCTGGGGCACCGACTTAGGCACTCCATGTGCCGAAAACACCACAGGTTGATCCGTCTCGGGTATCTCGTTGAGCTCTTCCACAAAAACGGCGCCTTTGGCCTTCAAAGACTCGACCACGTAGCGGTTGTGGACGATCTCGTGGCGCACATACACGGGGGCGCCGAACTTGGCGAGGGCCAGCTCGACGATTTGGATCGCCCGGTCGACGCCGGCACAGAAGCCGCGCGGCGCGGCGAGAAGCACGTGCAGAGCCCGGCGTTCGAGGCGGCTTTCGCCGGCGCCGGTGGGGGATGTGGACGCGAGGTCCTCGGATGCTGCGGCGTTGATGATGTGCGCCAACTGGGGTGTTCGCTTTATGGTTCGTTACAGGGGTGATAGAGCTTGAGTCGATCGTCCTGGCATCATAGCGGCGTAGCCGGCGGGGGGCATACCCGAGACGCCCGGCGCGGCGACCAGACACGATCGGGGGATTATGCGGATCGGAGCGCGATGACGCAATCCGTTACGACCGGGGCCGTCACGACAAGGGGCTGCAAGGCTGCCGCCACCGCGGCATCGCTGCTGGCTACGCTCGTCCTCACGGGATGCGGCATGGGCTCCCTCACGTCCGGCCTCGGCAGCGGCATCTTCGGCGGCGGCTCGTCTGCCGGGGTGGAGCCAACCGGTGTCAGCGAGCAGGATCTGATCGACGCGGCAAAGGCCGGTGGTGAGGCAGCCCCGGCGCTCGCGGGCGGCGATTCGCAGCCCGGATGTCCGCGCTTCGTGACGTGGCCGCGCGACAGCTATCTCACCGTCTACGAGTCGGGCCGCGTCGGCGACGGGCTTGCCATCATGCATCGTGGCGAGATCACCAAGACCGCGCGCGAGTGCCATTCAAATGGATCGCAGGTGACGGTGAAGTACGGCTTCTCGGGCCGCATCCTGCTCGGTCCGCGCGGTCACTCGGGCGCGATCTCACTGCCGATCAACGTGTTCGTGACCGACGCGAAGCGCGAGCGCATCACCGAGGACAAGCTGCGCGTCGATGCGACGGTCGCGGTGGAGAATCCGATCGGGTACTTCTCGGCCGTGCGGACGGTGACATTCAACGTGCCCGAGGGCGCACGTCCCGGCGAGTTCGAGGTTTACGTCGGCTTCGACCGCAACACGCCCAACGCGGGCTAGGCTGCCCAATTCAATCGAGTCGAATTTTTTCCTCCATGGCCGGGCTCGACCCGGCCATCCAGGACCGGTCATGCGACGTCTCACAAGCGGCCCCTGGATGGCCGCCTCAAGAACGGCCATGGAGGAAAGGAGGAAACGGAGCGCTTCGCGCCCAGGGACATGCTCTAGTTGGTTTCATTCCCTTTGCGTCAGGCGGTCTGCTGGATCGGCATCTCGGCGGGTCCCGGCGCTCCGATCTCGCGCACGCGCTCGGCGAAGACGGTGCGCAAGGCCTCGTCGATATCGCGCATGGAGTTGGTGACGATCTCGCCGTGGGGAGCCGGGAAGACGAACTTGTCGTAGCCGTCGCGGCCCTCGATGAAGTCGCAGATGCGCCCCTTGCGGATCTGGTCGTAATAGATGACGAACTTGCCGATGTAGTCCTGATATCTGACGCGCTCGATGGCCGCGAACTGATGCTCGTCGGCCGCGAGATACGCAAGCCTGCGGCATACATAGCGATACACTGCGAGCTCGCGGTCGGTGGTGATGACGCGGCGGCTCGTTTCGCCCGCCTCGGCCTCGCCGTCGCGGCTGCCCGCCCGTTCGGCGCGCAGCTTCTCGAGCACGGGCATGATGAGCGCCTCCTCGAAGGCGGCGCGGACAAGGCCCGTGTAGCGGGACTTGATCGATGCATGGTGCACGTTCTTCACGCCGACGCGCTTCAGCGCCAAGCGGCACAGCTCCTCCGACGGCTGGCGCACCTCGTCGGTCAGCACGGTTCGGAGGCGCTTTGCGATCAGGCGCTCGCCCGCCGCCTCGGCCACCATCTCCGGCTCGAATCTCGATTGCGTGATGAGCGACAGGGCTTCCAAGACGTCGGGCGCGATCGGCGCGCGGGTGGCCGCTTCCAGATCGAGCGTCACGAACGGCTCGGTGTCCATGATGTTGGGTGTCTCGCAGTCGGCGAAAAACTCGAACAGCGTGCCGTTGGTGAGGATGCCGAGGCGCACCGACTGCAGCGCGGAGAAGTAGGCGCGCAGCTGGCCTCTGTTTGCGGCGAGGTCGGCTCCCGCCTTCTTGCATTCGATGGCGATGATCGGGGTTCCGTCGCGCATCACGACGTAATCGACGCGCTCGCGCTCGTTGTCGCGGAAGTCGGCGGCGAACTCGGGCTGGACCACGAAGGGGTCGGTGTAGTCGTAGCCGAGGGCTCCGACGATGGGCAGGATGAGGAAGTGCTTGGTGCTCTCCTCGTTGGCGCACGTGTGCTTGACGGCGGCGGAGCGCTCGGCGATGGCCGTCAGGGTTGCGCGGAACTCGTCGAGCGCGGTCATGGCGCCTGTCTCCGATGCTCAAGTCCTGCGAATCGGTTCGAAGATTTCAGCACGCGCTAACCGTGCCACAAATGGTGCGCGTGCCACTCGCTCTCCTCGTGCACAAGTTGCGCACAAAAAAGCCGGGCGATGAGCCCGGCTTTCGATTTCCAGAATGTGAGGCGGAGCTAGTTCAGCTTGCCCTTGAGGTCGCGGATGGCGGCGTCGGCGAGGGAAGCGGCCTCGCTGCCTGCGACCTTGGCCCTGAGCACGGCCTCGGACGCCTTGACGGCGAGATCGACGGCGGCGGCGCGCACGTCGGCGAGTGCCTGAGCCTCGGCGCGGGCAATCTTCTCCTCGGCGGACTTGGTGCGCCGCTCGACCTGCTCGGTGAGCGCGCGGCGCGTCTCGGCGGCGAGGCTCTCGGCCTCGCGCTTGGCAGCCTCGACGATGGATTTCGCCTCGTCCTCGGCCTCGCGCGTCTTGCGCTGATAGTCGGCGAGAAGCTGCTGGGCTTCCTCACGCAGGCGGCGCGCCTCGTCGAGCTCCGAGCGGATGGCCTGGGCGCGATTGTCGAGCGCCTTTCCGATGAGGCCGGGCACGCCCTTCCAGATCAGGATGCCCATGAAGAGCAGGAAGGCGATCAGAACCCAGAATTCGGCGTGTTGGGGATCAAACATCCGGGCCTCACTTATTCGTGCCGGAAGCGGCGACCGCGCGGTCGGCCTCATCCTTGGCGATGCTGCCGCCGGTCAGCGCCGAGACGATAGCCATGACCGTGTCGCCGGCGATGTCCTTGACGCCGCCAAGCGCCTTGGCCTTGGTGGCGGCGATGCTCGCCTCGGCGTCGGCGAGCTTTCTGGCGAGCTGGTCCTCAACGGCCTTGCGCTCCTTGTCGACCTCGGAGTTGAGGCTATCGCGCGTCTGGCGGGCAATTCCCGAGGCGTTGGCGCGGGCGTCGGCAAGGGCCTTCTCGTAGGACGCGAGAGCCTTCTCGGTTTCAGCTTTCAGGCGCTCGGCGGCCGCGAGATCGCGCTTGATGCGATCCTTGCGCTCCTCGATCACCTCGCCGATGCGCGGCAGCACCACGCGCGACAAGAGTGCGTAGAGGACGACGAACGTCAGCGCCAGCCAGATGAGCTGCGGCGAGACGTTTGCGGGATCAAGCGGCGGGAACGCCTTCGTGTGCCCCGCATCATGCGGGACCTCGGTTCCGGCCGTCACGGGTTCAGCCATGATCACTTCCGTTGCGATAGGGCCCAATCAACGGTTGCCGAGAGGAGGAGCACGAAGCCCCGCCCTCTCGCGCACACGATTGAATCAGGTGAAGAGCAGGAGGAAGGCGATCAGAAGCGCGAAGATGCCGAGCGCTTCCGTCACGGCGAAGCCGAAGATCAGGCGGCCGAACTGGCCGTCGGCAGCCGACGGGTTGCGCAGCGCGCCCTGCAGGAACTGGCCGAACAGGTTGCCGACGCCGATCGCAGCGGCGCCCGTGCCGATGGCGGCAAGGCCAGCGCCGATGAGCTTTGCGGAAGCGGGATCCATAGAACGTCTCCTCTCAGGTGGGGGTTTATTCGATTGGTTGAACGGTCAGGCTCTGCGTCCGATCCTCAGTGGCCCGGATGCAGGGCGTCGTTGAGATACATGATGGTGAGCATCGTGAAGACGTAAGCCTGCAGGAAGGCCACCAGGAACTCGAGGGCGGTCAGCGCCACGGCGCCAAGAAGCGGAAGCGGGGCGATGGCCCCGTAGGCGCCGGCGCCGAGCAGCATGATGATGAAGCCCGCGAACACCTTGAGCGTGATGTGGCCGGCCAGCATGTTGGCGAAGAGACGCACCGAGTGGCTCACAGGGCGCGACAGGAAGGAAATGATCTCGATCAGGGTGACGAGCGGCAGGATGTAGATCGGCACTCCGGACGGCACGAACAGCTTGAGGAAGTGGAGGCCGTTCTTGGCGAAGCCGATGATGAGCACGGTGACGAACACCAGGACCGCGAGCCCGGCGGTCACGACGACGTGGCTCGTGACGGTGAAGGCGCCGGGGATCATGCCGAGCATGTTCAACGTGAAGATGAACATGAAGAGCGTGAAGATGAGCGGGAAGAACTTCATGCCCTGCTCGCCCATGCCCTCGCGGGTCATGTTGGCGACGAACTCGTAGGCCGTCTCGGCCAGCGATTGCGTGCGGTTCGGGACGAGGGCGCGCCCGCGAATGGCGAACAGCAGGAAGCCCACGATCAGGGCCACCGCGATGACCATGAACAGCGAAGAGTTGGTGAACGAGGCGTCATACCCGAAAAGGTCCAACGGGATGAGCCGCTTGATCTCGAATTGATGAATTGGATCGGGCATTCCGCCCGAGGCGCCTTCACTGGCCACGTCCGTCCCCTGATCCCTCAGTCGTCCTCGTCGTCCGGCAGCGCCCGGCCGATGTCGCCACGCGTCGCCTCCTTGATCTCAGCCTGGAGCCGTGTGAAGCCCCGAATGACGTTGAGCACGCCGGCGGCGAAGCCCAACAGGAAGAACACCAGGAACAGCCACGGCGATGTGCCGAGCCACTGGTCCAGGACATAGCCGATGACGCCACCGACAAGAACCGCTCCGACCAGCTCGGACGCCATGCGGAGTCCGTACGCCATGCCGCGGGCCCTGACCGCGCTGTCCTCGGGCTCGTTCTCTGCCTGCTTCGACCGCGCTTCATCAAGCTGCTTGCCGAGATCCCCGACCCGCCGCTCAAAATTCGCTTTGTCGGCGGGAGAGATCTCGCCACGACCAACACCTTCGCCGTTCCGCTTGTCCGGCATGGCAAAACCTCAGGGTGTCAGCCTCAATCGGCGCGAACAATAGTGTGGCCGTCTCCGGAGTCAAGCAAGGGCCACAATTTCGCGGGTGCCCCAGGGGTATGGCGAAACCGCGCAGGTCAGCACCTCGGCGCCCCTAAGTAGATCAAAGGTTTCGCCCCGAGAGATGCTTGTTCACTCCGGGGCCCGAACTCAGGGTTGAAGCGGCAGAAAAGGACTGCGCGGGAGTGCGCCGGGCGGGGGGCGGGGGGCGGGCTCAGCCGGCCTCGCGGAAGGATTTCGCGGTCTCGAGGTCGACGGAGACAAGCTGGGAGACGCCCTTTTCCGCCATGGTGACCCCGAACAGCCGGTTCATGCGCATCATGGTCATCGGATGGTGCGTGATGACCAGGAAACGGGTGGCGGTTTCCTCCGACATCTTCTCCATCAGCGTGCAGAAGCGGTCCACGTTGGCGTCGTCGAGCGGTGCGTCCACCTCGTCCAGCACGCAGATCGGCGAGGGGTTGGTGAGGAACACGGCGAAGATGAGCGAGAGCGCGGTCAGCGTCTGCTCGCCGCCCGAGAGCAGCGACAGCGTGACGGGCTTCTTGCCGGGCGGCTTGGCGATGATCTCGAGGCCGGATTCGAGGGGGTCCTCGCCCTCGACCAGCTCGAGGCGTGCCTCGCCGCCGCCGAAGAGCGTCGTGAACAGGCGCTGGAAGTGGCCGTTCACGGTCTCGAACGCCTGGTCGAGCCGCTTCTTGCCTTCGCGGTTGAGCTGCTGGATTGCGCTCCTGAGCTTGGCGATGGCCTGCTCGACGTCGTCCTTCTCGGTCTCCATGGCGCTCATCTGCTCAAGGAACGCGGTGAGCTCATCGTCGGCCTGGAGATTGACGCCGCCCAGGCGTTCGCGATCGGCCTTCAGGCGCTGCAGGGTGCGGTCGGCGTCGGCGAGGGCGGGCACGGCATCCGAAGGCGAGAGGCCCGCGAGTTCGAGGCAGGCGTCGGGCGTGACGCTGAGCGCCTCGCGGATGCGGCGCGCTTCCTCCTGGCGGCGGGTGCGCGCGCCTTCGAGGCGGGTCTCGACGCGCACGCGGGCTTCGCGCGCGGACGCAACGGCGCCCTGCGCTTCCCGCAGCGCCTGAGCGGCGGTCCGCAGGGCCGTCTCGGCGCGGGCGAGATCGTCGGCGGCGGCGTTGCGGGCCTGCTCCGCATCCGCGAGCGCGCCGAGCAGCCCCTGGCGGCGGTCCTCGAGTGCCGGGATCACCTCCTCGAGGGCGGCGATGTCGCTCCTGGTCTTGGCGAGGCGCTCCTCGAGAGCGGCAATGTGCATTCCGGCGCTTTCGCTGCGCGTTGCCCAGCGTGCGCGGTCGGCGGTGATGTTCGTGGCGCGGCGCTGACGCGTCTCGCGCTCGCGGACGTGAGCGGCGACGCGCGCCTCGGCGACGGAGAGCGCCGTGCGGCAGCCCTGCGCCGTTTTCTGCACCTCGGGCAGACGCGCGGCGGGATCCTCCTCCGCGTCGAGGCGGGCGAGCTCGTCCTCGATGTGATCGAGGCTCGCCTGGGCCTCGCGCTGGTCGGTCTCGGCGCGCCCGCGGGCCTCAGCGACAGCGGCGAGCTTGGCCTCCGTCTCGCGCGCCTGGCCCTCGATGGCGGCGAGCGCGTCGCGGGTTGCGACATGGCGCGCCTGGGTGTCGCGCCAGAGCGCACGCAGGCGCTTTTCCTCGGCGGCGGCGTCGGCGTGCGCTGTCGCTGCTTCCTTGTCGAGGGCGGCGAGGTGCTGCACCTCGGCGCGCTTTGCGTTTTCGCGCTCGAACATGTCGGAGAGGCGGTTGCGCTCGGCGAGGCGCTGGGCGGCGGGTGTCATGCCGCCGGCGACGGCGATGAAGCCGTCCCACCGCCAGAGGTCGCCCTCGCGTGAGACGAGGCGCTGGCCCTGCTTCAGGTGCGGCTGGAGCCTCGCACCGAACTCGCGCGGCACGACGCCGATCTGGCGCAGGCGGCGGGTGAGCTCCGCGGGGGCGCCGACGTGCAGGCTCAATGGCTCGGCATCGGCGGGCAGCGCGGCGTCCTCGGGGCTCACCTCGATGGCGCGCCAGCGCACGGGGGCCTCCTCGTGCACGGGTGCGTCGAGGTCGTCGCCCAGGGCGGCGACCAGGGCCGCCTCGTAGCCCGGGGCCACGCGCAGCTGCTCGACGACGGGCGGCATGCCTTCCTCGTAGGTCGGCATGACGAGCTTGGAGAGCGTCTCGCGCTCGGTGACGAGGGCGGAGAGCGCCATGCGCGCTTTCTGGGCCTCGTCGCTCCGCGCGCGCGCGGTCTCGGCGAGGTCGCCGAGCTTGTCCTCGGCATCGAGGGTCGCCGCCTCGATGGCGGCGATCTCGCGGGCGAGGCCCTGGCCCTGCTCGGTGATGGCGGCGAGCTTCAGGGATTCGGGCGCGGCCGCGGCCGCGGCTTGGGCGTCGCGTTCGAGGGCGGACAGCTTGCCGTCGATGCGCGAGAGGGCGGTGCGGCGCTCGGCGGCTCCGGTTTCAAGCGACTTCCTGCGGGCGCGCGTCTCGGCGGCGCGCTCGGTGACGACGGCGAGATCTTTCTCGGCGACGTCGAGGTTGGCGCGGGCCTCCTCCTCGGCGGCATGGATGTGATCCTCGGCGGCGCTGGCCTCCGCCTCGGCCGTCTCGAGCGCCTGGGCCTCGACCTCGAAGCCGGCGAGCACCTCCTTGGCCTCGGCGATCTGGAGGGCCTCGCGCTCGAGATCCTTCTCCAACTCGCCCGCGAGCTTGGAAAGCTCCTGGCGCCGCTCGCTGCAGCGCTGGGCTTCCTTGGCGAGGCCTTCGGTCTCGATCTTGATGCGGGCGAGCGCGGCGCCGCGCTCGGCCTCCTTGTCGCGCAAGGGCTGGATGGTCTCGGCGAGGGTGGCTTCGCCGGTGATTGCCTTGGCCTCGTCCTCGGTCACGCGGCCGAGCAGCGCCAGCGTCTCGGCGAAATCGTGCTCCTCGGCGGTGACGAGGGCCTGCGCATCGATCCAGGTCAGGTGCGCGAGCAGCGCCTCGGCGCGGCGAATCTCCTCGGAGAGATCCTTATAGCGGCGCGCCTGGCGGGCCTGGCGCTTCAGGCTTTCGATCTGACTCGCGAGCTGGCCCATGATGTCGGCCAGGCGGGCGAGGTTGCCCTCGGCGCCCTTCAAGCGCAACTCGGCCTCGTGGCGGCGGCTGTGAAGCCCCGCAACACCAGCCGCGTCCTCGAGCACGCGGCGGCGCTGCTCGGGCTTGGCGTTGACGATCTCGGCGATCTGGCCCTGGCGCACGAGGGCCGGCGAGCGGGCGCCCGTGGCGGCATCCTCGAACAGGATCTTGACGTCGCGGGCGCGTGCCTCGCGCCCGTTGATGCGGTAGGCGGACCCCGCCTCGCGCTCGATGCGGCGCGTGATCTCGATCAGGTCGCTGTCGTTCCACTCGGCCGGGGCCTGGCGCTCGCTGTTGTCGAGGAAGATCGTCACCTCGGCAACGTTGCGCGCGGGCCGCCCGGTGGTTCCGGAAAAGATGACGTCGTCCATGGCGGCGGCGCGCATGGATTTGTGAGAGCTTTCGCCCATCACCCAGCGGATGCCTTCGAGCAGGTTCGACTTGCCGCAGCCGTTGGGGCCGACGACGCCCGTGAGGCCGCGCTCGATCACGAGCTCGGTCGGCTCGACGAAGGATTTGAATCCCAGAAGCCTAAGACGGCTGATCTTCATACTACGCGCTCGTGTCCTTGCGCCTCAATCCAACAACGACCGTTGCAACCTCTCACCCGCCGTTCGGGGCAAAGCCCCTCGCGTCGACCTCTCCCGATGTGGGAGGTCGAGACTCTTCCTCTCCCCGTCCATGCGAAGCATGGCTCCGCCATGGTGGGGAGAAGCCGGAAGCGATCGCAAATCGCTTCCGGGTCAAGGGGGGCAGACTGCGTCAACCCAAGCGGTCGCCTAGCCGGGGCTCTGCGACACGGCCGCCGATCTCGGGGCACCGAGGAGCGGCTCGACCATCTCGCGAATGTCGCTCATGGTGAGCGTCTTCTTCACGAGCTTGCCTTGGACAAAGAAATTCGGCGTGCCGATGATGCCGAGTGTGCGTCCGCGATCCTTGACCCATTTCAAGCCGTCGATCATGGCCTGATTCTTGAGGCAGGCATCGAACTGGGCTTGGCTCATCCCCACCTGCTTGGCAACCGCGAGAATGGGATCGAGGCGCACCTCCTGGGACACCCAGGAGGCCTGCTGCTCCATGAATTTTCCGTAGAGCGTGAAGTACTTGGCGGGCGGCGCGCAGCGCAGCGCGATGGTGGCGTTGCCGGACTGCTTGCCGATCGGGAACTCGCGCAGGATGTAGCGCACCTTGCCGGTGTCGACGTAGGTGCGCTTGAACTCGGGAAATGTGTCGCGGTGAAACGCGCGGCAGTGCGGGCAGGTGAGGGACGCGTACTGCACGATGGTGACCGGCGCGTCGGGCTTGCCGAGCGACATCTCGGGAAGCGTGCCGGTCTGCATCACCTCCGCCATGGTCGGGTTGGCGATGACCTGGCGTCCGCCCTCGCTCGAATCCGGAACAGTGCCGAAGGGCGTGAAGGGCTCGGAGGACTTGGAGGCGGCGCTCGAATCCGGGAATGCGCCGCCGGAGCCGCTTTCGGTGGTCGTGGTCGCGGCGGCGCCCGCTGCCGTCAGCGCCTGCATGCCGGTCGAGCCGCCGTCGTTGGAGCAGGCGGCGAGCGCAAGCCCGGCAACGAGGAAAGCCCCGCGCGTCGCGATTGCCGAGGCCCCCTTCATCTCCCGTCTGCTCCTCAACGCTCCGTCAGCTCTTCTGTTTCAGCCCTGCGCGAGCAGCGGCTCGAGCACCTTGTCGAACTCCTCGATCGTCGGTGCTTCCATGAGGCGCTTGCCGTTGATGAAGAAGGTCGGTGTCGACCTGACACCAAACGTTTCCTCGGCCTTGTCCTGGATGGCGTTGAGCTGATCGAGAAGCTTCTGGTCGGTCAGGCACTTGTTGAAAGTTTCCTGCGTGAAGCCCGCCTGCTTCGAGATCTCGAACAGCTTCGGGGTGGGGTTCTCCTTGACGAAGGCCCAGGTCTCCTGGGTGTCGAAGAGAGCGGCGATCAGCGCGAGCGATTTCTCCGGCGAGCCGGCGCAGCGGGCCAGCATCGAGGCGGCGCGCGCGCGGTCGTCGAGCGGGAACTCGCGGAATATGAAGCGCACCTTGCCGGTGTCGACGTACTTCTTCTTGAGGTCGGGGAAGGTCGCCTCGTGGAAGTGTCGGCAGTGACCGCAGGTCATCGACGCGTACTCGACGATGGTCACCTTAGCGTTGTCGGGGCCGAGCGCCAGATCGGCCAGGTCGCCGACCTTCATCAGCTCGTCGACCGGGACCTCGGCTGGGCCTTTGGGCGTCTGCGCCAGCGCAGGCCAAGCCGCGGCTGCAATCGCCAGCGTCGCGCCAATGGCGGCGGCCTTGACGGCCTGACGGCGATCGAGCCGGCTCGAATGTCTCATTACGTCAACTCCCTGAATGGCTGTGTTTTGCCGCTTGTTCGGGTCTGGCTGATAACATGGGCCCGGCATGCGATTAAGGCAATTGCACCCTGAACGCCTTTTGAACGCGCGAGTGTTGCGGGGAAAGTTCAGCCGGATCAATGGAATATCAGGCTCGGCTGGGCTGGCGGCGGCGCACGCCCTGCTCCAGGCGGGCGAGGGCGGCCAGAAGAGGATCGGCGTTGGCCGCGTCCCGCTGCTGTGTTTGAGGCGCCGCTGCCGAGCGGGCCGCTTGCTCAAGAGGCGCCTGCACGAGCCGGATGGCCTCGATGGCGCGATAGCCGAAGTAGGCGTTGATGCGGTCCATGATCTGGCGCGTCCTGTACTCGACATCGAGAGCGCGGGCCGGGTCGACGCGCAGGATGAGAGTCGCGCCACGCCGCTCGGCCTCGTCGTCCTGCGACGCGGCGGCCTCGCCTCCGCGCGGCCACTTGAGCTTCTCGGGCGCGGTGTAGGCAGCGAGATCGGCGCCGGCAATGCGGGTCCAGTCGGTGATCAGTGTCGCGGTCGAGAAGCCGAACTTCTCGAAAGCCTTCTTGGTGAGCGTCGGCACGAAACTGCCGACCGCCTTGGCGTAAACGAAACGCGCCGTCAGCGGTGCCGCGAATCGCGGCTCGCTGCGGGTAAGCGCCAACGCCCGCCGCGCCGGTGGCGGGAGGGGCGATTTACGTGTCTTTTCTGTGCGCTTTACGGTCACGCGGCGTCGCTGTCATATGCAGAGCGGTTGCTCGTCCCTAGCATCATGAGTGTGATTCGCGTCGTCTTCGTAGGGAGACCCGTTTCGAAATGGGGGACACGGCAAAACCTGTGGCGCGCAGGCAACTGCCCCTTCGGCCGGCCGGACCAGACACGGTCGCGGCGCTGCTCGACTGGTACGACCGCGAGCGGCGCGACTTGCCGTGGCGCGGCAAGCGCGGCCGCCGCTCCGATCCCTACACGGTCTGGCTCAGCGAGGTCATGCTGCAGCAGACGACCGTCAAGGCGGTTATTCCCTTCTACGAAAGGTTTCTCGCGCGCTGGCCCACGGTGGAGGCGCTGGCGGCCGCCGAGCTCGACGACGTGCTCGCGGCCTGGGCGGGCCTCGGCTACTACTCGCGCGCGCGAAGCCTTCACAAGTGCGCGCAAGCGATCGTCGCCGCGCACGGCGGACAGTTTCCGCGCACGGAAGCCGAGCTCATCGCGCTACCGGGGATCGGGCCGTACACGGCGGCGGCCATCGCGGCCATCGCCTTCGGCGAGCCGGCGACGCCGGTCGACGGCAATATCGAGCGCGTCGTCGCAAGGCTGTTTGCGGTCCGGCGCCCGCTGCCGGCCGCCAAGCGCGAGATCAAGCGGCTCGCCGAGACGCTGACGCCGCAACGGCGCGCGGGCGATTTCGCGCAGGCGATGATGGACCTCGGCGCGAGCCTCTGCTCGCCGAAGAATCCCTCGTGCCTCATGTGTCCGCTGCAGCAGGACTGTCACGCACACGCGGCCGGCATCGCGGCGCAATTGCCGGTGAAGCTCGTCAAGCCGGACCGGCCCGTGCGCTACGGGATTGCGTTCCTGGCGCTCGGCGAGGACGGTCAGGTGCTGCTCAGGAAGCGCCCCGAGGCGGGGCTGCTCGGCGGCATGATGGAGGTGCCGTCCACGGAGTGGGGCGACGACTGGCCGGCGGTCGATCAGGCGCTCGTCGCGCAGCCGGTCAAGGCGGACTGGTGGACCGTGCCGGGCGCGGTGAGCCACACGTTCACACACTTCCGGCTCGAGCTCACGGTGCTGCGCGCCATCGTGCCGGCGGGGGCGAGCCTCACGTTCTGGGCCTCGCCGGAGCGCTGCCGCTGGGTGCCGCGGCGCGACCTTCATGCGGCGGCGCTGCCCTCGGTGATGCGCAAGATCATCGCGCATGGGCTGAAGGAGCATTGAGGGTTTCGGCGATGCCGGGTTGGCGTCAGAAGCCGTAGCCCACGCCGGCGCGCAGCGAGTGGATGTCGAGATCGTCGGCACGGTGGTCGTATCCCGCCAGTCCAGATTCCGTGCTGCCGAAATCGACATACTGGTATTCGATGCGCCCGCGCCAGCCGCCGAAAAAGGCGCGCTCGTAGCCGCCGCCGATGGTCCAGCCCACGAGGTCGTTCGAGGCGGAGGTGCCGAGCGTCAGATCCTTCTTTTCAAGATCGCCGAATGCAATGCCGCCAGTCGCGTAGAACAAGGACGGGCCCTGTACCACGCCGGCGCGGGCCCTGATGGTGCCCACGGCGTTCATTTTGATGGCGTTGACTAAACCGGCAAACTGCGAGTCGTCGCCTTCGAGCGACGCCCAGGTGACGTCGCCCTCTATGCCGACCACCAGCCAGTCCTGTTGCCAGAGGTGACCGAGGTGCAAGCCGCCCGACACGTTGTCGTAGGAGATGTCTCCGTCCGGCGTCCAGGGTGTCACGTTGTTTCGCCAAGAGTTTCCGGTTTCGCCCCAGGATGCACCGACGTGGCCGCCAATGTAGAAACCGCGCCAGTCTTGCGTGCGGCCGTCGCCGGCAGCGACACCGCAGATCATCGAAATGAAGATCACGACTGAAGCCGCTGTCGCGCGCATGGCACCCCAAAATGCGTTGGTCAGGCGACGCGCGACAATTGCCAGAAGCATAGTTATTGGCTTAGCAATCTAAAAAAGAACTAATGCTGACAATCTGCGTAGGGCCGTGGCGCGGGGATCGCATCGTGCCGCCTCGTTGCTTGGTCATTATTCAGTCCGCAGGGCGTGGTCTCCTCATTCGCGGTGTGCGCAGGATTGAGGAGGACGGCAATGCGGAACGCGGTCTCGATTCCTCTGTGGGGGTTGCTGCTCTCACCCCTGTTGCTGGCATCCGCGCCGCATCGGGCGAATGCCAGCACGGACTGCGAGAGCCCGTCGGCCGACGGCACGTTCCTGGAGACGCGCCGGCCGGTCAGCGGCGAGGACGTGCGGCTGACGTCCGGGTTCGGGATTCGGTTTCATCCTCTTCTCAACGAACGGCGCCTGCACACGGGTGTCGACTGGGCGGCTCCCACCGGCACGCCCGTCACGGCGGCTGGAAAGGGGCGGGTCGTCGCGGCGGGGCGCGAGGGCCCCTACGGAAACAGGGTTGTCATCGATCACGGCGGCGGCTGGCAGACGCTCTATGCGCAGCTCTCGCGGTTCTCCGTCGGCTCAGGCGATTGCGTGGATACCGGTTCCGAGATCGGTGCGGTCGGATCAACGGGACTGTCGAACGGACCGCACCTGCATTTCGAAGTCCGGCACGGGGACCAGCCCATCGATCCCATGCGCGTCACGCTCAAGGGAGAGCACTGAACGATCCGCCGAGCTACTCCGCGGCGACGAGCGGGGACGCGGCCGCGCGCTTCGTGAGGCCGAGCTCTGCCTTGGCGCGTTCGCGCAGCTTGTCGATGGGGAGCAGCCTGCCTCCGTACTCGTAGTGCCAGAAGGTCCAGCCGTTGCAGGCGCTCTTGCCCTGCACGACGGCGCCGAGGCGGTGGATCGAGCCCTGGATGCCGGGCACGGCGAGCGTGCCGTCGGCCTTCACCTCGGCCTTCACGCGGCGGCGCTCGTCGTAAAGCGGGGCGCCGGGGCGCAGCATGCCGAGCTCGACGATGGTGCCGAAGGCGACGCGCGGTTCCGTGCGCTTCGAGGGCTGGGTCTCGAGTGCGCTGGGAGAAAGCGTTTTCACCTTGGCGATGCGCTCCTCGGCGGCGCGGGCGTAATCCGCATCGCGCTCGATGCCGATCCAGCGGCGGCCGAGCTTCTCGGCGACCGCGCCCGTGGTGCCTGTGCCGAAGAAGGGATCGAGCACGGTGTCGCCGGGATTGGTGGTGGCGAGCAGGATGCGATGCAGGAGCGATTCCGGCTTCTGCGTCGGATGGGCCTTGCGGCCGCCGTCGTCCTTCAGACGCTCCGGGCCCGAGCAGATCGGGAACAGCCAGTCCGAGCGCATCTGCACGTCTTCGTTGCCGGCCTTCATGCTCTCGTAGTTGAAGGTGTAGCGCGACTTCTGATCGCGCGCGGCCCAGATCAGCGTCTCGTGAGCGTTGGTGAAGCGGCGGCCGCGGAAGTTCGGCATCGGGTTCACCTTGCGCCAGACCACGTCATTCAGGATCCAGAAGCCCTGATCCTGCAGCGCGGCGCCGAGGCGGAACACGTTGTGGTAGGAGCCGATGAGCCATAGCGCGCCGTCCGGCTTAAGCACGCGGCGGCATTCGGCGAGCCAGGCGCGCGTGAAGCGGTCGTAGTCCTCGAAGGAGCTGAACTTGTCCCACGCATCGTCGACGCCGTCGACGCGCGTGTTGTTCGGGCGCAGAAGCTCGGTCGAGAGCTGAAGATTGTAAGGAGGATCGGCGAAGACGAGGTCTACGCTTCGATCCGGTAATCGGCGAAGCTCGGCGATGCAATCGCCCACCAGGATCCGATCCCGGGCCAGAGACCGATGTCCGGCCACGCGGCCAACTCCGCGAGCCGCACCCGCACCACGACGCACACCCATTCGACGCAACTCACCGATACGAACCAGAGATGATCAGCATCCAAGACACGAACCCAACGCATTGACGAACCGGTCCCACGGTTAATGAAATGTAAACGGCGGGAGTTAATTTTCCGTTAAGGCGTCGCGAGGCGTGGAAGGAACCGTTAGCAAACGGCGAGCGGAGACTCGCACGCTTTTGCGGCGGGAGGAAGCCTCTCCTCGACTCGGAGATACACCTCGAGTCCAGGGCGCGGTTGCTTTGATTGAATCATGATCGCGCTCCGGGTGTTTGTTCATCGTCTAGGTGGCGCGGGGCGTTTCTCGATAGGTGGCGAGCATGGCATCGGCGAGCGTGTCGGACGTGATGACGACCTCGGTCGCGCCGTATTTCTTCAGGTAGTCGGCCTCGGGGTCGTTCTGGGCGCGGGCGATGATCGGCAGGGCCGGGTTGACGGCGCGCGCCCGCTCGATCGCTTCGGCGGCCTCGTAGTTGTTGGGTATGGCGATGATCATGGCCGCGGCCTTCACGGGGTTGGCCGCGTACAGCATGTCGGCCACGCCGCCAGCGGCGCCTTCGATGTCGCGAGCGTGCAGGCGCTTGATCTCCTCGTCGCTCTCATCGATGACGTAGAGAGGTGTCGCGCTCGCGGCCAAAGCCTCGATGATGCGTTTGCCGACACGGCCCGTGCCGATGACGATGGTGTGCCCTTCGAGGGCGGTGACGTGCACGGTCTCCTCTTCCTCCTCGCCGTCGCCCCCTGGCTCACCCGGCAGATGGTGGCCGTCCTTCCGCTCGATCCACGGCTTCAGGTGATCGAGGGCCCAGAAGAACAGCGGATTGAGGATGATCGAAAGGATCGCGCCGGCGAGGATGAGATCGCGGCCGGCAGCGGGCAAAAGGCCGAGGTCCATGCCGAGCGCGGCCAGGATGAAGGAGAACTCGCCGATCTGCGCGAGGCTCGCGGAGATGGTGAAGGCGGTGCCCATCGAATAGCCGAAGGCGCGCACGATGGCGAAGGCGGCGAGCGACTTGCCGATCATGATGATGAAGACCGTGGCCAGGACGGCCAAAGGCGCGCTCACGAGGATTTGCGGGTTGAACAGCATACCGACGGAGACGAAGAACAGCACGGCGAACGCGTCGCGCAGCGGCAGGCTCTCGTCGGCGGCCTGCTGGGAGAGGGGGGATTCGCTCAGGATGAGACCGGCGAAGAAGGCGCCGAGAGCGAACGACACGCCGAACAGGTGGGCCGCGAGGAAGGCGACACCGAGCGAAATGGACAGCACGGCGAGGCGGAACAGCTCGCGCGAGCCCGTGTGCGCCGTGTAGTGCAGAATCCAGGGAATGACGCGGCGGCCGACCACCATCATGACGGCGACGAAGGCCGCGACTTTGCCGATGGTGAAGGCGACCGTCACCAGGAGCGCGCCGATATCGAGCGACCTCGGGGTGGTGCCGTCGGCGCTTTGCCCGCCGAGGAGGGGAGAAATCGCGGGCAGCAGCACGAGGGCCAGGACCATCACCAGGTCCTCGACGATGAGCCAGCCGACCGCGATCTGGCCGCGCTCGGAGGTGACGAGGTGGCGTTCCTGAAGCGCGCGCAAGAGCACGACGGTGCTTGCGACCGAGAGCGCGAGGCCGAACACGAGACCCGCACCGGCGGGCCAGCCGAGCACGTGCGCGAGACCGGCGCCCAGCAAGGTCGCGACCACGATCTGCACGATGGCGCCCGGCACGGCGATGTTGCGGACGGCCCACAGCTCCTTGATGGAGAAGTGGAGGCCGACGCCGAACATCAGGAGGATGATGCCGATCTCGGCGAGCTCGTTGGCGAGGCCCTGGTCGGCGACGTAGCCCGGCGTGAACGGGCCGATGGCGATGCCGGCGATGAGGTAGCCGACGAGCGGGGACACTCTCAAGCGTTGCGCGAGCGTTCCGAAGATGAAGGCGAGGGCCAGGCCGGCGACGATCGTTCCGATGAGCGGTGTGTGGTGAGGCATCGTGCGTGCGGCTTCCTTTGGCTGGATTTTGAAGGGAAGTCTTTGCGCACGATCTCAAGTGAAGCGCCCGAGCACAAGGCTTGATGCGCGGCGCATCGCCGGGCGATGAGGCGTTTTGCTCACCCCTAGGTAGTACGTGCCGAGGTCGTGCGGGAGCGTACGATCAGCGTTGCGCTCGGATGAGCGATCAAACGGCTTCCGCCTCGGCCTCGATCAGGCTGAGCGCGAGCTGCACTGGCTTCCACGAGCGGCGATGATGGGGCGAGAGCCCGAGGCGGATCAGGGCCGCGCGGTGCTCGGGCGTGCCGTAGCCCTTGTGACGCTCGAAGCCGTAGCCCGGGACCTCGCGCGCGAGGGCGATCATCATGCGGTCGCGCGTCACCTTGGCGATGATCGAGGCGGCGGCGATGGAGAGGCACTTGGCGTCGCCCTTGACGATGGTGCGCGCCTCGCATGCGAGGCGGGGGGCGCGGTTGCCGTCGATGAGGGCGAGGCGCGGACGGCAGGAGAGCTGGCCGACAGCCTCCGCCATGGTCCACATGGTCGCGGCCAGGATGTTGTCGCGCTCGATGCGGTCTACCTCGCCGATGCCGACACCGACAGCGATGGCCGTCGTCATGATGCGCGCGTAGAGGCGCTCGCGTTCCTCCGCGTCGAGGGCCTTGGAGTCGTCGATGCCCTGCGGGATGCGCTCCGGATCGAGAACGACGGCCGCCGAGACGACCGGGCCGGCCCACGGGCCGCGACCCGCCTCGTCGACACCCGCGATGGGGCCGCCGGCAAGCGAAAGCTCGGCTGCCTCCAGCTCGAAGGTCGGCACGATTTTCGAATCATCCACCCGCATCGGGGCAGCGTCGCGGGTGGAGGAGCGCGTGTCAAAGCGGTTTGTGGATGAATTGCTGCGGGATGGCGGTGGCCGCCGTTTTCGCTGGTTCTACAACAGCGACATCTGGCTGCCCTTGCGGACTGGAGGCGTGAAAAGGTCGAGGCGGAGCGGGGTGCGGCGCCGGTCTATACCGAGCCGCTTCAGGGCGAGGCGAAACCTCAGGGCGATCTGCTGGGCATACGGGCCGCGTCCTATCTGGCGCTCGCCGAACTCGGCGACGTAGTCCTTGCCGCCGTGCATGGAGCGCAGGAGGTTCAGGACGTGGCTCGCGCGGTCGGGGAACTCGCTCGCGAGCCACTCGCGGAACACGTCCTTGATCTCGAGCGGCAGGCGTAAGAGCACGTAGCCCGCGCTCGTCGCCCCGGCCTCGTGCGCGGTCTCGAGGATGCGCTCGATCTCGCTGTCGGTAAGGGCGGGTATGATCGGCGCGACCATGACCGATACCGGAATGCCCGCCGCCGTGAGGCTGCGGATGGCCTCGATGCGTTTCGGCGGCGTGGACGCGCGCGGCTCCATGGCGCGGGCGATCCTGCGGTCGAGCGTGGTGACGGAGAGCGCGACCTTGGCAAGGCCGCGCGCCGCCATGCGCTCGAGGATGTCGATGTCGCGCACGACGAGCGCCGACTTGGTGACGATGCCGACGGGGTGGGACGCGCGCTCGAGCACCTCGAGGATGGCGCGCGTGATGCGGTAGGTGCGCTCGATGGGCTGGTAAGGGTCGGTGTTGGCGCCGAGCGCGATTGTCGAGGGCACGTAGCCCCTGCGCGCGAGCTCCGCCTCCAAAAGCTCGGCGCCGTTGGTCTTGGCGTAGAGCTTGGTCTCGAAGTCGAGGCCCGCCGAATGGCCGAGATAGCAGTGACTCGGCCTCGCGTAGCAGTAGACGCAGCCGTGCTCGCAGCCTCGGTAGGGGTTGATGGACTGGTCGAAGGAGATGTCCGGGCTCTTGTTGCGGGAGATGATAGAGCGCGCCGGCTCGACGAACACCTCGGTGCGGAACGCGTCGAGCTCGCCGAGGCTCTCCCAGCCATCGTCGAACGAGAGACGCCGCTCGGCCTCGAAGCGGCCCGAGTGGTTCGAGCGCGCGCCGCGGCCGTGCCGCAGCTCCTCGCCGACCACGCTTTCCGGCGCGGTCTCCGATTTGGCGAGCGGGTTCATTTTCGGGCGCGAGACGGGTGCTTTCATGCGTCTTGGAGCGTACTCCAGCGCCGTGAACAAATAAAGAACAAAATCGCGATGTGCGTGATCGCCCTCGGATCGCCCCGAAGATCATACGCATCGTCAGCAGTCGTCCGGATTGGCGCGGGACGCGGCGCGCTTGTTGCCGTCGGGGCGTCGTGCGAGACAGGACGCCATGATCTCCGTCGTCATCCCCACGCTCAATGCCGAGGCCTCGCTCGGCGAGACGCTGTCGTCGCTGGTGCCGGCGGCGGTGGACGGGCTTGTCGGCGAGGTGATCATCGTCGATGCCGGATCGACCGACCGCACGCTCGACATCGCCGACGGGGCGGGCGCGGATATCGTCGCCAGCGAGACGGGGCGCGGCGCGCAGCTGATGGCCGGCGCGCAGCGGGCGCGGTTTCCGTGGCTCCTGTTCCTCAACGCCGACACCTATCTCGACGCCGGCTGGGAGCGGGACGCGAACTTCCACATGGAACGCGTGGACAGCGGGCGGCGGGCGGCCTCCGCCGCGAGCTTCCGCTTCGTGCTCGACGACGAGGGCGTCATGGCGCGCGCGCTCGAGACCATGGCCTCGCTACGCACGGGGCTCGTCAAGCTCCCCTACGGCGAGCAGGGACTTCTCATCTCGCGCGCGCTCTACGACGAGGTGGGCGGCTTTCGCGCGCTCAGGGCGCTGGAGGATATGGACATCGCGCGCCGGCTCGGGCGCCGTCGCCTGGCGGTGCTCAACGCGCGCGCGGTGACGAGCGGGGAGCGCTACCGGCGCGACGGGTATCTCGCGCGCATGCTGCGCAACCAGGCGTGTCTCGCCCTCTATCTCGTCGGTGTGCCGGTGGCGACGATCGCCAACGTGATCGGTCCGCGGCCGGAGCCGGTCGGCGAGCCCGTCGCGCAGCGCGCGCGCTGAGGAATCAAGCGTTTTTTTGTGGGACCGATGATTTACGCTTCGGACTGATAGGGTCCGAAGCGATCATGGTCTCGCGCGGTGCTCCTCGAAGCGGGGCATGATCTCGACGAAATTGCAGGGCCGGTGGCGGTTGTCGAGCTGCCACTTCAGGATGCCGTTCCAGGCGTCCTTGCAGGCGCCGGTCGATCCTGGAAGGCAGAAGATCAGGGTGCCGCGTGCAATGCCGCCGCAGGCGCGCGACTGGATGGTCGAGGTGCCGACGCTTGCGTACGAGAGCTGATGGAAAAGGATGGCGAAGCCGTCGATCTCCTTTTCGAAAAGCGGTTTCACGGCCTCGGGCGTGACGTCGCGTCCGGTGAAGCCGGTGCCGCCGGTGGTGATGACGACATCGACGCCCTCATCGGCGATCCAAGCCCCGACCTGGGCGCGGATGGCCTCGGTATCGTCCTTCAGGAGCGTGCGCGCGGCGACGGTGTGGCCGGCCTCGGTCGCGAGAGTTGCCAGCGTGTCGCCGGACCTGTCCTCGGCCACCGTGCGCGTATCGGACATGGTGAGGATCGCGATGCGGAGCGGAATGAAGGGGCGCGTTTCGTCGAGGCGGTTCATGCGGTGGGAAGCCTTCAGTTCTTTTCCAATACCGCCTGGACGGCGAGGAGGTCGCGCCAGGCCTGGCGCTTGGCGGCGGGCGTGCGGAGGAGATAGGCGGGGTGCAGCGTCGCCATGGTTTTGACGGCGCGGCCTCCGCTTTGGATCTCGCGCCATTTGCCGCGGATGCGCATGATGCCGTCGGTGACGGCGAGCATCTCCTTGGCGGCGGCTCCGCCGAGGAGCAGCACGACGTCGGGCGCGACCAGTTCCATTTGCCGCTCGAGGAAGGGCCGGCATACCTGGCTCTCCTGCGGGGTCGGCGTGCGATTGCCGGGAGGGCGCCAGTAGACGACGTTGGTGATGTGGACGTGCTCTTCCTTGAGATTAATGGCGGCCAGCATCTTGTCGAGGAGCTGGCCGGCGCGGCCGACGAAGGGCCGGCCTTCCAAATCCTCCTCGCGGCCCGGCGCCTCGCCGATGATCATGAGGCGCGCGGCGGGTGAGCCGCGATAGAAGCAGAGGTTCTTGGCGGTTGCCTTCAATCCGCAGCCGTCGAAGGCGCGGAGCGCGGCTTCAAGCTCGTCGAGCGTGGTGGCGTTGCGGGCGACCGCGCGCGCGGTGAGCTCGGCGGCATCGGGAGGCGTTGCCGTGAAGGCCGGACGTGGCTCGGGGCGCGATGGTGGAACCCCTCCCCCTTGTGGGGAGAGGCGGGGGGTGGTGGGGCTCCCGACTTTCAATGTCCGGGGTTGCGCCCCTCCCTGCCCTTCCTCACGACGGGTCGAAGACTCGCCATCGGCGAGATGGGGGAGTGACCTGTCGCGATCGTCAGTCGCGAGGTTGAAGCCGGCACCCGGCGCGGCGCCCCCGCGCTCCAGCCAATCCGTGGCACTATCGGCCACGGCCGTATCGACGCCCATCTCGCGATACCAGTCGAGGAGAGCGGCGAGTGCGTGCTTGTCGGCTTCCGATTGCATGGCCCGCAGCTTATCGGCATAGCGATCCCTTTGCACGTCCTGGACGTTCCCCGGACGGTTCCGGCGCGGCTCGGTTGCGGCTTGACGCATTCCTGAATTGGGACCAAACCGGGCATCAGGCAGTGACGAATGGGATAGCAAAGATGGCGCGGGGTGATGCTGACCTTCCCGAACGGGAAGGCATGGAGTTCGATGTTGTGATCGTCGGCGCGGGGCCGGCAGGTCTGGCCGCGGCCATCCGCATCAAGCAGCTCGCGGCCGAGAAGGGTGAGGATATCTCCGTTGTCGTGCTCGAAAAGGGGAGCGAGGTCGGCGCGCATATTCTTTCGGGCGCGGTGATCGATCCCAAGGGCCTCGACAAGCTGATCCCGGACTGGCGCGAGCGTGGGGCGCCGCTCACGACGCAGGTGACGGAAGACCGGTTCCTGGTGCTCGGACCGGCCGGCGACGTCAGGCTTCCCAACTTCCTCATGCCGCCGCTGATGAACAATCACGGCAACTATATCGGCAGCCTCGGCCTCGTGGTGCGCTGGCTCGGCGAGCAGGCGGCCGAGCTCGGGGTGGAGATCTATCCGGGCTTCTCCGTCAACGAGGTGCTCTACGACGAGGCCGGCGCGGTGGTGGGCGTGGCGACCGCCGACATGGGAGTCGGGCGCGACGGCGAGCCCAAGGACAGCTTTCAGCGCGGCATGGAGCTTCGCGGCAAGTACACGCTCTTCGCCGAGGGCGCGCGCGGCTCGCTGACCAAGACGCTGATCGCCAAGCTCGACCTCGCGCGCGACAGCGAGCCGCAGAAGTTCGGCATCGGTCTCAAGGAGCTGTGGGAGGTCAGGCCCGAGGTGCACAAGCCGGGGCTCGTGCAGCACAGCTTCGGCTGGCCGCTCGACGGCAAGACGGGCGGCGGGTCCTTCCTCTACCACTATGGCAAGAACCTGGTCTCGGTCGGCTTCGTCGTCCACCTCAACTACGACAACCCGTATCTCTCGCCCTACGACGAGTTCCAGCGCTTCAAGACGCATCCGGTGATCCGCCCCGTGTTCGAAGGCGGGCGGCGCATCTCCTACGGCGCGCGGGCGCTGACCGAAGGCGGCTGGCAGTCGATCCCCAAGCTGGCGTTTCCCGGCGGCGCCCTGATCGGCTGTGCGGCGGGCTTCATGAACGTGCCGCGCATCAAGGGCAGCCACAACGCGATCCTGTCGGGGATCGACGCGGCGGAGGCGATCGTCGACGCGCTCGGCGCGGGGCGCGCGCACGATGTGCTCGCGAGCTATGAATCGGCAGTTCTGAGCGGCTATATCGCGCGCGACCTCAAACGCGTGCGCAACGTGAAGCCGCTCTGGTCACGCTTCGGGACGGTGCTCGGCGTCGGGCTCGGAGGGCTCGACATGTGGCTCAGGACGCTGCTCTTCGGCTGGTCGCCGCTCGGCACGCTCAAGCACGGTAAGGCCGATTATGCGTCGCTGACGCGGGCCCGGCAGTCGACCCCCATCGCCTATCCCAAGGCGGACGGCGTGCTGACGTTCGACAAGCTGACCAATGTCTCGTTCTCGGCCACGAATCACGAAGAGGATCAACCGGTTCACCTGCGGCTCGCGGATCCTTCGATCCCGATCGAGATCAACCTCCCCGAGTATGCCGAACCCGCGCAGCGCTACTGCCCGGCCGGCGTCTACGAGGTGGTCCGCGACGACGTCGGGGTCGCCAAGTTCCAGATCAACGCCCAGAACTGCGTTCACTGCAAGACCTGCGACATCAAGGATCCGAGCCGAAATATCACGTGGGTCTGCCCGGAGGGCGGTGGCGGACCGAATTACGCCGAGATGTGAGTGTCTGGTGACGCGGCACGGGGCGAAGACAGCCGTTAATTTTGCTTCGGATCAGCGTTGAAGTGCGCTCGCCAAGTCGCGACAAGGTTTGCTAGTCTCGCGCGACGTCGTGCTGGGCTTCCGAAGAGGATCATCAGAATGAACGCTCGTCGTGGCCGGTCTGCCGTCGTCGTTCCTCTCCTGGCAGTGGGCCTCGCGTTCAGCGCCGGGCCTTCGCGGGGCGAAACGGTCGATGGGGTCGAGCCGTTCGATGGCACGCATTCGCTCGTCGGCAGCTACCTCGCCGGGCGGTTCGCGCGGGCGCAGAACGATGCGGCGGAGGCCGCCGAGTTCTATCGCAACGCACTTTCGCACGACCCGCAGAACGAGCTTCTGCTCGAGCAGGCATTCCAGATCGAGGCGGGCCGCGGGGAGTGGCCGCGGGCGTTCAAGCTCGCCGAGGAGCTGATCGGAGTCGAGAAGTCGCACCGCATGGCACAGCTCGCGCTGGCGCTGCGCGACTTCAAGGCCGGCGCGTGGAAGAGCTCGGAGGAGCATTTCAAATCGTCGGGATCGGGGCCGATCGGCGAGCTGACGAGTGCGCTCGGCATGGCGTGGGTCGAGTACGCGGACGACGACGTCTCGACCGCCCTCACCAAGCTCGATCTGCCCAAGCAGGCCGAGTGGGCCCAGTTCTTCCTGCGCTATCACCGCGGGCTCATCGCCGATCTCGCCGGCCGCAAGGGCGAAGCGAACGCGGCCTTCGACCGCGTCTACGAGAAGGACGCGCGCAGCCTGCGCACGGCGCTCGCCTATGCGCGGCACGCGGCGTTCCAGGGCGACCGCAAGAAGGCGACCGCTATCATCGACGAGCAGATCCAGCGCTCACAGGGCGACGGGCATCCGCTTTTGCGCAGCCTGCGCGTCGCCGTCCAGTCGCGCGGCAAGATCGAGCCGATCGTGACGACCGCATCGGGCGGCATGGCGGAGGTCTTCTACGGGCTGGGTGAGGCGCTGATCAGCGAGGGCGCGATCGGTGTCGGCATGCTCTACCTGCAGATGGCTCTCTACGTAGAGCCGGAGCATCAGTTCGCACTTGCCGCGCTGGCCAGCGCCTACGAGGGCAACAAGCAGTACGGCGCCGCGATCACGACCTACGATCGCATCCCGCGCACGAGCCCGCTCGCGACCGCCGTCGAGATCCGCAAGGCCTTCAACCTCAACTCCCTCGACAAGATCGACGAGGCCAGGGACACGCTGACGCGCCTGCTCGCGAGCGACAGCGCGCCGGCGGCGAGCGCCGAGCCTGCCGCTCCCGCCGCGCCCGAGGCCACCGCCGTGGCGCTCGAGCCGCTTCCCGACGGCGAGGTGCTGCGGCTTGGCGATCGCGGCGATCTCGTCACCAAGCTTCAGGAAGCGCTGGCCGGGCTCGGCTATGACGTCGGCACGCCGGACGGCCGCTTCGGCGACGACACGCGTCGGGCGGTGGTGTCCTTCCAGAAGAAGAACAAGCTCAAGGCGGACGGCGCCGTGGGGCCGAACACCTATCGCGCCATCGTCGGAGATGCCGAGGGCGCACAAGCCGATACGACGGCACGTGCGGAGGTCGCGGGCGACGGTCCGGTGGCACTCACGATTTCCGACAAGCTCGAGATTCTGGATGCCCTCGGCAACATCATGCGCGCGCGCAAGCGCTATGCCGACGCCATCCCCTACTATGATCAGGCGCTGGCGCTGGTGAGCAAGCCGGAGCGGCGGCACTGGGTCTACTACTACGCGCGCGGGACAAGCTACGAGCGGCTCAAGAACTGGGATGCGGCGGAGGCCGACCTGCAGAAGGCGCTCGATCTCTATCCGGACCAGCCGCTGATCCTCAACTACCTCGGCTACTCGTGGATCGACCAGGGCCGCAATATCAAGGAAGGCATGGCGCACATCGAGAAGGCCGTCGCGCTCAAGCCGGACGACGGCTACATCGTCGACAGCCTTGGCTGGGCGCATTACGTGCAGGGCAACTATGCGGAGGCCGTGCGCTATCTCGAGCGCGCCGTCGAGCTCAAGCCCGACGATCCGGTGCTGAACGACCACCTCGGTGATGCGCTGTGGCGCGTGGGACGCGAGCGCGAGGCGCGTTACCAATGGGATCAGGCGCTGTCGCTCAAGCCCGAACCCGAGGACGAGGCCAAGATCAGGAAGAAGCTCGAGACCGGGCTCACCGGCGTGCAGACACCGCACGCGGGCGAAAGCCCGGGCAAGCAGGCCGCGAAGGCCGGCGCCGCCGAGCAGAAATAGCGCGGTGCGCCGTTCGCACCGTACCAGGGCCTGCCGTCCCATGCCGACGCAGGCCCTTTGCTTTGCGGCGGGCTGTTGCGGGTGGCCGCGTCGAGTTTCAGCATGACTCCGATCCACGAGCTCGCGCCGGCGAAAATCAATCTCACGCTCGAGGTCGCGGGGCGGCGAGCGGACGGGTACCACGAGGTCGCGAGTCTCGTCGCGTTCGCGAGCGTCGGTGACGAATTGGTCTTCACGTCCGGCGCCGCGCCGGAGGTTGTCGTGTCGGGCCCGTTCGCGGGCGGGCTTTCGGGCGCGAACATTCTCGATCGCACGCTGGCGCTGATCGCGGAGCGTGAGCCGCAGCTCATGCTGGGCTCGGTCGCTCTCGAGAAGCGGCTGCCGGTCGCGGCCGGGATCGGCGGCGGCTCGGCGGACGCGGGTGCCCTGCTCAGGGCCGTGCGCCGCGCCAATGCGGCGCTCGCCGGCCAAGTCGACTGGAGCGGTATCGCCGCTCAGCTCGGCGCCGACGTGCCGGTGTGCCTCGCGGGGAAGCCGTCCCTGGTCACGGGGTTCGGCGAGGAGGTGCGCGAGATCGAGGGCGGCATGCCGCGGCTGCACGCGGTGCTGGTCAATCCGATGGTGCCGGTGCCGGCCGACAAGACCGCGCGCGTGTTCCAGGCACTCGGCGCCGGGGCGATTGCGCCGGGCCATGCCGCGACTTCCGCGCCGAGCTTCGCGGACCGCGATGCGCTCCTGGCGTTCATGCGGGCGGGCGGCAATGATCTAGCCTCAGCGGCCGAGGCGGTCGTGCCCGAGACAGGAGCGGTGCTCGCCGCGCTCGGAGCGCTCGTGTCGTGCGACTACGTCGCGGTCTCCGGCGCAGGCCCGACGTGCTTCGGGATTTTTCCGAATGCTGCGGCCGCCGATGCGGCGCGCGAGGTCATCGCGGAGAAGCATCCGGGATGGTGGGCGGTGGCGGCGACGACGCTGGGTTAGTGCGCGCGGGAGATGCAGAAGTCGATGACGTCCTGCATGGCGCTTTTCACCTCGCTCTCCGGGAAGATCGCAAGCGCGTCGCGGGCGATGCTGCCGTAGGAGCGGGCGCGGTCGAGCGTCGCCTCGGTGGTCTTGTGCTTCTTCATGAGCGAGATCGCGTGCTCGAGATCGCCGTCCTCGATGTTGCCCTCGACGATGGTTCGGTTCCAGAAGGCGCGGTCGCGGTCGTTGCCGCGACGGAACGAGAGGATCACCGGCAGCGTGATCTTGCCCTCGCGGAAATCATCGCCCACCGACTTGCCGAGGCGCGCGCTGTCGCCCGAGTAGTCGAGCGCATCGTCGACGAGCTGGAAGGCGAGGCCCAGGTTGCGGCCGTAGGAGCGCAGCGCCGCCTCCTCGTCGGAGGGGCGGCAGGCGATGGCGGCGCCGACCTCGGCCGCGGCGGCGAACAGGGCGGCGGTCTTGGCGTCGATGATCGAGAGGTAGGCGTCCTCGGTGGTCGACGTGTTCTTTGCCGCGGCGAGCTGCATCACCTCGCCCTCGGCAATGGTCGCGGCGGCATTGGAGAGGATTTTCAGGACCGGGAGCGAGCCGACGTCGACCAGCATGCGGAAGGCCTGGCCGAGCAGGAAGTCGCCGACGAGGACGGTGGCCTGGTTGCCCCAGATGAGGCGCGCCGTCTTGCGGCCGCGGCGCGTGTCGCTCTCGTCGACGACGTCGTCGTGGAGCAGGGTGGCGGTGTGCATGAACTCGATGGCCGAGGCGGTGCGCACGTGGCCCGTCCCCTGATAGCCGCAGAGCTTGGAGGAGGCGATGGCCAGCATGGGGCGGAGACGCTTGCCCCCGGAATTGACAAGGTGATGGGTGAGCTCGGGTATGAGCTCGACGTCCGAGACGGCTTTGTCCAGGATGATGCGGTTGATCGCCTGCATGTCGCTGTCGACGATCTTCAAGAGCGGCGCGAGGCTTTGCGCGGGCTCACGCGCCTCGTCCAGCGGAACGACAACTCCCACGGCGATTTCCTTAGTTTTGTTGCGAACGTTTCTTACGTCTAAATGGGTCCCGGTAGAATAGCCGTTGTTGGTGCCCGGCGCACCGGAAATCAAGACGCAGCGAGGCCTTACGCATGCCCGTCAGCGACGACGCCTTTCAGGGCGGAAAGCTCAGAATTCTCCAGCCGCAGCAGGGCTATCGGGCCGGCCTCGACGCGGTCATGCTGGCGGCCGCCGTGACGGAAGTCGAGGGCCGCCCGTGGAGCTTGCTCGACGCGGGTGCGGGTGTCGGCACGGCCGGCCTTTGTGTCGCACAGAGGTGTCCCGAAGCAAAGGTGCTGTTGATCGAGCAGGCGGCGGAGCTTGTGGAGCTTGCGCGCGAGAACATCGCCCGCAACGGGCTCGGCGCGCGCGTGTCCGTCGTGCAGGCCGATCTCACTCACGTGACACGGGCCGAGCTTGGCGCTCTTGGTGTCAGGGAAGGGTCGTTCGACCGGGTGATCGCCAATCCGCCCTATCACGCGGAGGGTGCCGTTACGCGGGCGGAGCATGCGCTCCGCGCGGCCGCCCACGCCATGCCGCCCGCGGGGCTCGCGGCCTGGTGCCGGTTCCTCGCGCGCATGGCGCGGGCGGGAGGCGAGGCGGTGGTCATACACAAGACGGCGGCGTTGCCCGAGCTTTTGGGGGCGCTCGCGGGGCGCTTCGGCGCGCTTTCCGCGCTGCCGCTCTCCTCGCGCGCGGGCGAGGCGGCGGGGCGCATCCTGCTCAGCGGCGTCAAGGGTTCGCGCGCGCCGTTCCGGCTCGAGGCTGGGCTCGAGCTGCACGAGCCGGACGGCAGGTTCACGGCCGGCGCCGAAGGCGTGCTGCGGCTTGGCCAGTCGCTCGAGGTGGCCTATGGACTTTGCTCCCCCGCCGCCCCAAGTGGGGGAGAGAAGAGCGAAAGGATGTGACGGAATGGGATGGTTCAACCGCGGTCCGGTGGTTCCTGTACTGCGGCTCTCGGGCGCCATCGGCATGGCGGCCCCGCTGAGGCCGGGGCTCTCCATCGCGGCGTTGGCCGGGCCGATCGAGCGGGCGTTCTCCCTATCGCGCGCCAAGTCGGTGGCAGTGGTCGTCAATTCGCCCGGCGGCAGCCCGGTGCAGTCGAGCCTCCTGTTCCGCCGCCTGCGTCAGCTCGCCGACGAGAAGGGCAAGACCCTCTACGTGTTCTGCGAGGATGTGGCGGCGTCGGGCGGCTACTACGTCGCGCTCGCGGGCGACGAGATTTATGCCGACGCCTCGTCGATCGTCGGCTCGATCGGCGTCATCACGGCGAGCTTCGGGCTCGACAAGGCGATCGAGAAGCTCGGCATCGAGCGGCGCGTGTATACGGCCGGCGCCAACAAGGGCGCGCTCGATCCGTTCCAGCCCGAGAAGGCCGACGACATCGAGCGCCTCAAGGCCGTGCAGCGCAACGTGCACGACGTGTTCATCGGCGTGGTCAAGGACCGGCGCCAGGGACGCCTCAAGGGCAGCGATGCCGATCTTTTCTCGGGCGCGTTCTGGTCGGCGACGGATGCGCTCGACCTCGGTTTGATCGACGGCATATCCGACGTGCGCACCAAGATGCGCGAGGTGCACGGGCCGAATGTCCGCCTCAGGGTTGTGCCGATCGAGCGCGGGTGGCTGGCCTCGCGCCTGTCACGTCTGCCGTCCAGCGGAGGCGGCGGGGGTGGCGAGGCGCCGCGTCCGGGCCTTGCTTTCGCTGGCGATCTGGTGTCCGCTGTCGAAATCCGCGCCCTCTGGTCGCGGTTCGGACTGTAGGCCCCAAGGTAGGTTCCTCAGTGCGCTCGGAGCAGCCCATGCCGCAGGTCATCGCCCTGGTCATCGCAGGCGCCGGTCTCTATGCCGGCTACAAGTGGGTATCGCGCATGGTCGCGGAGGCCCAGGCCGTGGCGCGGAGCAAGGAGGCGGAGCTGCGCGAGGCCATGGCGCGGAGCGGGCGGGTGCCCAAGGACCTCGGCGCGCTCGAGCTCGATCCCGAGTCCGGCGTCTACCGGCCGCGCCAGAAGTAGGCGCTTGCGCTTGAGCTCCGATCTCAACGTGTCTCAAAGCCTCTCGCAAAGCCTGGCCGGGCGACGCATCGTCATCACCGGCGCGGGCCGAGGGCTGGGCCGCGCGCTTGCGATCACGGCGGCGGATCATGGTGCGGACGTCGTTCTGCTCGGGCGCAGTCCGGATGCGCTTCAGGCCGTATCCGATGCGATCAGGCTGCGCTCGGGGCGCGACGCCTCGGTCGTGCCGTGCGACCTGGCGCAGCCGGACAGCATCGAAGATGCATGCCGAACCGTGCTGGCCGCGAACCCGGTTGTCGATGTGCTTGTCAACAATGGCGCGCCGTGGGTGCCCGGCAGCATCGAGGAGCTGGTGGAGGCGGATATCGTCAACACCGTCGCGGCGACGGTTGCCGGCACGATTCTCGTGACCAAGGGGCTGCTGCCGTGTCTCAGGCAATCCCACGCCGCCGACATCGTCACCATCGTCTCGACAGCGGGGTGGGCCGGCTGGGATACCGGAGGAGCGACGTCAGCGGCGTTTCACGCGGCAAAGCACGGTCAGTCGGGTTTCAGCGATAAATTGCGGCACGAATTGAAGGGGCAGGGCATACGCGTTGCCGCGATCTACCCGCCGGATTTCGACGATGTGGACGTGCTGGACCCGGATTGGACCAACGCGCGCGAACCGGCCGCAAAAAGCAATCTTACCAATCGCGAAGTCGTCGCAACGGTGCTGTTCGCCATCACGGCGCCCAGGTCCGCTGCCTTTCCGATCATCATTCTCGACAACATGTGATGGCAAGGACCGCCCTGCTCCCGTCATTCCTGGCGGGGTGACAGGGGGCCGTGAATGCGTATAGTGCGGCCCCTCAAGCAAAAATGCGATCGGCCGGATGCCCAAGACCTCGACCCGCAAGTCAGACGCGAAGCCTCAGGTGGAGCTGCCCCCGCTGCGACCGCGCGAGAGCTTTCAGGATCTCATCCTGACGCTCGAGCAGTTCTGGGGCGCGCAAGGGTGCGTCGTGCTGCAACCCTACGACATGGAAGTCGGCGCGGGCACGTTCCATCCGGCGACGACGCTGCGCTCGCTCGGCCCCAAGCCGTGGAGCGCCTGCTACGTGCAGCCCTCGCGCCGGCCCAAGGACGGGCGCTATGGCGAGAACCCGAACCGGCTGCAGCACTATTACCAGTTCCAGGTGATCATGAAGCCGTCACCGGACAACCTGCAGGATCTCTATCTGCAGAGCCTCGACGCCATCGGCATAGACACGCGCTTGAACGACATCCGCTTCGTCGAGGACGACTGGGAAAGCCCGACGCTCGGTGCATGGGGCCTCGGCTGGGAGGTCTGGTGCAACGGCATGGAGGTCACTCAGTTTACCTACTTTCAGCAGGTGGGCGGCTTCGACTGCAATCCGGTATCCGGCGAGATTACCTACGGACTCGAGCGGCTCGCGATGTACGTTCAGGGTAAGGATCGTGTTTTCGACCTTAACTTCAACGGCCGAACGGACGAGAGAAAGCTCAGCTACGGCGACGTTTTTCTTCAAGCGGAGCAAGAGTATTCGCGATTCAACTTCGAGCATGCGGACACGGCGCTTTTGCTTCAGCACTTCCGCGATGCCGAAAAGGAATGCAAATCGCTGCTCGACAAAGGAGCAGCGGGAGACCGCCATCTCATGGCGCTGCCGGCGTACGACCAGTGCATAAAAGCATCACATGTTTTCAATCTTCTCGACGCGCGGGGTGTCATCTCGGTCACGGAGCGACAGGGGTATATCCTCCGCGTGCGCGAGCTCGCGAAGAGATGCTGCGCGGCATGGCTAGAGACTGAAGGAGGCCGTTCGTGACTGAGACTCATATTGGCTTACTTGTAATCGGTATTCCGGCCCTCCTTATCGGCGGAATTCTGCTCGGCCGGTACCGGCCGGTGTTCTGGATGTTCGTCGCGGCGCTCGCCGTCGGGCTTGGCTACCTGACGACGACGGGCACCGTCGACGAGGTCGGCAAGCAGGCCATCGGCTATGTCGGTACGCCGCCGCCGGCGGCGACGCCTGCCGCCGCGCCGGAGCCTGCGGCTGCGGAACCCACGCCGGCTGCCGCACCCGAGCCCGCGCCTGCTCCGGCGCCCGAGGCAGCGCCCGCTCCCGCGCCCGAGGCGGCACCTGCCCCGGCACCCGAAGCTCCGGCACCCGAAGCTCCGGCTCCGGCACCCGAGGCAACGCCGCCGGCTACCGAGCCCGCACCGGCTCCGTAAAGGACCGCATCGCACCGCTATTCCGGCCGAGGCCCTGCATCACGCGGGGCCTCGGCTTTTTTTCGTTTGCGCTCATCGAAGGTGGCGGTTGCCGGGGTGCGGGCGGGCCCGTATGTCTCTTGATTCCAATCCCAGCCTGCTCTCACTTTCAGCCGACGAAAGGCGCGCCGATGGCCGAACTCCTGATCGAGCTTTTCTCAGAGGAGATTCCCTCGCGCATGCAGACGCGCGCGGCGGAGGATTTGCGCCGGCTCGTGACGGACGGCTTGCGCGCGGCCGGGCTTGCGGTCGGGGAGGCGCACAGCTTCGCGACGCCGCGCAGGCTTACGCTCGCGGTGGAGGATGTGCCGGAGCAGTCGCCGTCGGTCTCCGAGGAGCGAAAGGGCCCGCGCGTCGGCGCGCCGGAGCAGGCGGTGGCGGGATTCCTCAAGGCTGCGGGGCTCGCCTCGCTCGCGGACGCGGAGATCGTTCGCGACGAGAAGAAGGGCGACTACTACGTCGCCAAGATCGAGAAGCCCGGGCGCGCGGCGGCGGAGATCACGGCCGAGGTCCTGGGCGGGGTTCTGGCAAAATTTCCGTGGCCCAAGTCCATGCGCTGGGGCTCCGGTTCGTTCCCGTGGATCAGGCCGCTGAAGTCGGTCATCTGCCTCATCGACGGCGAGGTGGTGCCGCTCGATGTGGCCGGACTCAAAGCGGGCAACACGACGCGCGGGCATCGCTTCCACGGCAACGACGCGTTCGAGGTCACGGGCTTCGAGGACTATGCGGACAAGCTCGCCGCGCATGTGGTGATGCTGAACGCGGAGGAGCGCGCGGAAGAAATCCGCGAGCAGGCGGCGGCTCTGGCGGCGAAGGCGAAGCTCGAGCTGATCGCCGACGAGGCGCTGCTTGCCGAGAACGCCGGGCTCACCGAGTGGCCCGTTGTGCTGATGGGCACGTTCGACAAGGGTTTTCTCGACGTGCCGCCCGAGTGCCTGATCACGTCGATGAAGACGCACCAGAAGTGCTTCTCGCTGCGCGACCCGAAGACGAAGAAGCTCGCCAACCGCTTCATCCTGGTGTCGAACCTCACGGCGACGGACGGCGGGGCGGAGATCGTCGCGGGCAACGAGCGCGTGATCCGCGCGCGCTTGAGCGACGCCAAGTTCTTCTGGGAGCAGGACCTGAAGCACCCCCTCGGCGAAATGGCGGGCAAGCTCGCGGCGATTACGTTCCACGAGAAGCTCGGCTCGCAGAAGGACCGCGTTGACCGCATCGAGGAGCTTGCGTTCAAGCTCGCGGAATCGTCGGTCGACGCCGATCCGCAGGACGCGCGCCGCGCCGCGGGCCTGTGCAAGGCGGACCTCGTCTCCGAGATGGTGGGCGAGTTCCCGGAGCTGCAGGGCCTGATGGGCCGCTACTACGCGGAGCACGCGGGCACCAGCCCCGCGATCTCGCGTGCCATCGAGCTGCACTACAAGCCCAAGGGTCCGACGGACACGGTGCCGAGAGAGGAGGAGGGAGACGCGGTGGCGGTCGCGGTGGCGCTTGCCGACAAGCTCGACACGCTGGTCGGTTTCTGGGCCATCGACGAGAAGCCGACGGGCAGCGGTGATCCGTATCAGCTTCGGCGCGCGGCGCTGGGTGTGATCCGCATCGTGATCGAGAACGATCTCAGGGTGCCGCTGTTGACGGCATTCGATCACGCGTACGCTCAGATCAAGGCCGCTGTGTCGAGGAAGGGGAACTTGTACCTGTTCGCCAAGGTCGCGGACGACAAGGCGCAAGACGAGATGATGCGCTCGACGTGGATCGAAAGCGGCGACGATGCAGGGTGGAACGCCATATCCGTCTGGTCGGTGAAAGATCCGGAAGCGTATCTGAAGGATCGGGATAAGGACATTCCGCTGGATGCGCTCGTGGGCGTCTACGCGCTTCCGTCGGTGGTGAAGCGGGAACTCCTGTCCTTCTTCGCGGACCGGCTGAAGGTCTATCTCAAGGACAAGGGCGCGCGGCACGACCTGATCGACGCCGTGTTCTCGCTCGGTGGTCAGGACGATCTGGCGCTGATCGTGAAGCGCGTCGAGGCGCTGGCCGCGTTCCTGTCGACCGATGACGGCACCACCCTGCTCGCGGGCGTGAAGCGCGCGTCCAACATCCTCGCCATCGAGGAGAAGAAGGACAAGCGCACCTACGACGGCGGCTACGACGTCGGGCTTCTCAAGGAGAAGGAGGAGCTGGCGCTGGCAGCGGCCATCGAGAGCGTGAAGCAGGACACGGTGGCGGCGATCAACGTCGAGAACTTCAAAGGTGCCATGAACGCGCTGGCGGAGCTGCGTGCGCCGGTCGACGCCTTCTTCGAGGCGGTGGTCGTCAACGACCCTGATCCGTCGCTGCGCGAGAACCGGCTGCGCATGCTGTCAGAGATTCGGGCCGCCACGCTGACGGTCGCCGATTTCTCGAAGATCGCGGGGTAGGGCGCGGCAGCGGGTGCCTCGGCAACTCGTCCGGGGCCGGAGCGATGTCCCGGAGGCATAGGTATTCGCCCGTACCTTGCCGACGGACGATTCATGGTAGTTCTTGGGGGTGAAGAGATTTGAACGTCTTCTTTCGGGGGATCGAAGATGGGAAGCGGCAAGGCGCCCAACGCCTTCAGCATTACGAGAGATGGCAAGTATTACGACGCGACGTTCAGCGTCGACGGCGATGTCGTCTCGGTCGTCTACTGGGGTCGGGACGGCGTGACCCGCCAAGCCGCCCAAGCTGAGGATGCCGAACGGCCGGAGCTGACGGCGTGCCAGCTGCTCAGCGAGATCGTCGAGCACCAGCCCTGCCAGTTCACCTGAAGCGCTGCTCCCGCAGCCGAATGGCCGGAGGCCCGAAGGCCGCCGGCCGGACGTGACCGCGTCCACATTGCCCGGGCTCTAGTCCCCAGGCTTCCGATCACGCTCTTCTCGCTTATTCCACGGTCACGGTCTGTTGCACCGGGGCGCCGTTGGCGCGCACCGGTTTGTCGGCCGCATCGAAGTCGGTGTCGCCATCTCCTTCCTCGTGCAGCATGACGATCAGCTTGGTGCCGGCCTCCTGCTGCTGGTCGAGCGGGACGGATACCTCGGCGTTGCTGCCGGCCTTCACGGGCGCATGGCCGATCACCGATCCGGGAAGCGTGCCGGTGAAGTCGGTGCGATGCACGACGACGTAGCCGTCCTTGTCGGCCGTCACGGTGCCGATGGAGACGGCGTTTGGAGAAGCCTTGAGGCCGTCGGTCGAGATCACGCCTTCGGCGTGGGCCGCGAACGTGCCGAGGGACGCCGCCAAGGCGAGCGCAGCCGTGCGTCTGATCATGATCGATCTCCTTCAATTCTGTGGGAGGCGGCGCTTTGATGAGACCGATGAGCACGTTTGGTCTTGCGCTCGCGCCAGCCTCAGCGGGCTGATGCTCGCCTCCGCATGGGAAACGCGGGCGGTGAGGAGGGGTTCCAGCGCGATGCGGGGGTGTGGCTGGTTCCTGGCCTGCGCCGGGATGACGGTCATCGAGACAGGCTAAGGCCGGAGTCCCGATATGTCGAAGGTGGAGCGCTACCGCGGGTCCGTTGTCAGGCGGTGGCCGTCTGCTCGGCGTCCTCGAAGGCGGCGGTGGCGGCGAGCCAGGCTTCCTCGGCTTCGGCGAGGCGCTTTGCGGTCTGCCCGCGCTCGAGCGAGGTGCGGCTCGCTTTCGCGGCGTCGGCATAGAGATCGGGCGACGCGAGCATGGCATCGAGCCTGGCGAGGTCGTGCGCCAGCCGCTCGACGGCTTTCTCCGCGGTCTGCATGGCCTTCTTCAGCGGCGCCAACTCGGCGCGGCGATCGGCGGCGGCCTTGCGCTGATCGGCGCGGCTGGCGCGGTTGTCCGGCGACGCGTCGCCCGCGCTGCGGCGGTCGGCTTTGGGCGCGCGCGCCTGCAACAACTCGGCGCGGTAGCTTTCCATGTCGCCGTCGTAGGTGCTGACCGTGCCGCCGGCGACCAACCACAGGCGGTCGGCGGTCGCCTCCACGAGGTGGCGGTCGTGGCTGATCAGGATAACGGCGCCCTCGTACTCGGCGATGGCGTGGATCAGCGCCTCGCGGCTGTCGACGTCGAGATGGTTGGTCGGCTCGTCGAGGATCAGGAGGTGCGGGGCGTGGAACGCGGTCAGCGCCAGGAGGAGGCGCGCCTTCTCGCCGCCCGAGAGGTTGCCGCACTTCGTATCCGCCTTGCCGGCGCCGAAGCCCCAGGTGCCGAGCCGCGTGCGGCGCTGGGCTTCCGTCGCCTCGGGCATGAGCTTCACGATGTAGTCGAAGGGCGTCGAGAGCGGGTTCAGCTCGTCGAGCTGGTGCTGGGCGAAGTAGCCGACGGTGACGCGGCCCGTGCCGAACACCTTGCCAGCGAGGGGCGCCAGCTTGCCGGCGACGAGCTTGGCGAAGGTGGATTTGCCGTTGCCGTTGGCGCCGAGCAACGCGATGCGGTCGTCCTGGTCGATGCGGAGGTCGAGCCCGGCGAGGATGGGACTCTCCGGGTCGTAGCCGGCGGTCGCCTTCTCGATGCGGATCAGCGGGCTCGCGAGCGGCTTCTCCGGGCTCGGCAGGGCGAACGGCGCGACGCGATCCTCCACCTGGTCGGCGATGGGCTGCATCTTGGCGAGGTACTTGATGCGGCTCTGCGCCTGCTTGGCTTTCGTCGCCTTGGCCTTGAAGCGATCGATGAAGGCCTGGATGCGGCGGCGCTCGTCGTCCTGCTTCTTCTTGAGCTTCAGCTCGAGGCTTTGCCTCGCGCGGCGCGTTTCCTCGAAGTCGTCGTAGCCGCCCGAGTAGAGCGTGAGCTTGCCGCGGTCGAGATGCAGGATCGAGCCCGCGGCGCGGTTCAAGAGATCGCGGTCGTGAGAGACGATGACGACGGTGTGCGGGTAGCTCTTGAGGTAGCTCTCGAGCCAGAGGGTTCCTTCGAGATCGAGGTAGTTGGTCGGCTCGTCGAGGAGCAGCACGTCGGGCTCGAGGAAGAGCACGGAGGCCAGCGCGACGCGCATGCGCCAGCCGCCCGAGAAGGCGTGGCAGGGGCGCGCTTGCGCGGCCGTGTCGAAGCCGAGGCCGGCAAGGATGGCGGCCGCGCGGGCGGGTGCGGCGTGGGCGCGCGTGTCGGCGAGGCGGATCTGGATCTCGGCGATGCGGTGCGGATCGGTCGCCGTCTCCGCCTCGGCCAGGAGCGAGGCGCGCTCGGTGTCGGTCGAAAGCACCCAATCGACGAGGCTTTCCTCGCCGCCCGGCGCCTCCTGCGCGATGCGGCCGATGCGGGCGCCGCGCGGCAGCGTGATGGCGCCGAGGTCGGGGTGCAGGTCACCGGCGATCAGCCTCAGGAGCGTCGATTTGCCCGCGCCGTTGCGGCCGACGAGGCCGACCTTGTGGCCCTCGGGTATGGCGGCGGTGGCGCCGTCCAGGATGGGCTTGCCCTCGATGCGATAGCTGAGATCATTGATGTGCAGCATGGCTGGCGAAGCCGATAGCGGGTCGCGGCGCGCTTGTCACGTGGGCTAGTTCTGGATGCCGAACCATTTGAGGAGCGCCAGCATCGCCAGATAGCTCACGACGGTTGCGACGATGCCGACGGCGAGGCTCGGGAGGAAGGGGACCCCGCGGCGCAAGAGCAGCGGGAGCACGAGAAACAGGGCCAGCGAGGGCAGCACGAGCCAGAAAATGCTGCTCGATAAGGATGCCACACGTTCGGGATCTCGCGTGTCGGCGTAGAGCCAGACCATGGCGAGGACGGATGTCAGCGGCAAGGAGGCGATGACCGCGCCGGCCACGGAGCTACGCTTGGCAGCCTCAGACGCGCCGACAACGAGCAGACTGGTCAGGAGGACTTTGACGATCTGCTCGATCATGACGGCTGCTGATGAAAGGTTGCTAACCCGAGATGACGGGCTTCAGGGTCTCGAACAGGAGGCGCTCCTGGGTGCTCGGGTCCTGGATGGCGAGATGGGCCGCGAACCAATCCTTCAGCATGTTGCAGACCCGCGAGCGGGGCGCCTTGGCGAGCTCCTTCGGATTGGCGAAGAGCTGCATGTCGGCCTGGGTCCAGCCGAGGCGGCCAAGCTCGCCGGCCAGCACGTCGTAGTCGGTCTTCACAGGCGGCGCGTGCTCCGCGGGCTGCTTCTTGCCCTCGACGATGGCGCCAACGATGGCCACCACCTGCTTCTCGATCTCGGCGCCTTTGGTCGGATCGTCGATGCGCGCCACGATGGTCGCGCTCGATTCACCCTTGGAGATGAAGTCGTAGCAGCCGTCGCCGCTCTCCTTCGAGAGCTGGTTCAGGTTGGAGAGGAATGCCTCGGCCAGCTCCTTGTGGCGCGACGTGCTGGCGGCGAGGGCATACTTGGCGTTCTCGCGCCGTAGAACGACGAGCTCGCCCACGAGGTAGCGGGTGATCTCGGCAGGGTCTTTGCGCTCGGCCGAGAGCCTCGCGATCTCGGCGACGCGCGCCTGATACCAATCGGGAAAGCCCTGCTTGACGGCGACCCACATGGTCCGGCTCTGGAGCTTGCGATCGACCTCATCGGTGCTGGGGACCACGACCGCCGCCGTCTCGACGGCCTGCGGTGCCGCTGGCGGTGCATTCGCTGCCTGCGCGCTGACATTGGCGTTGGCCGTTTGCACGGGCTCGCCGTCGTCGACGAAGCTCGCGTCCTGGACGAAGTTGAGGATGTCGTCCTTGTACTGGCTCATGAGCCAGGCGCCGACGCCGGTCATGGCGAGAAGCCCAACGGCGACGAGCGGGAGGCGGCGGCGGCGCGCGGCCGGCGCGGGCGCTACCTCAGCGGGCTTACGCATTTCGGTCGTGATGCGCGGCCCCGGCGTCAGGCCGAGGTCCGGTCCAAAGCCTTGGACGGGGCCAGGTCCCGGAGCCGGCAAAGGCCCGGCTGTTCGTTGTGCAGGGCCGCCTTGCGTGCGAGGGCCGAGCGTCGGCTCGCCGGTCCGCACGGGTCCGCCCTGCGTCGTACGCCGCGGCTCTTGCTGAGGGGACTGCCCGTATGGCGAATAGGACTGGGATGCGCTGCCCTTGATGGGCGCCATCGACAAGGGGCTCGCGGCCGCGGGCGACGGGGCAGGGGCAATAACCGGCTCGGGCTCCGGCGCGGGAGCTGGAGCCGCAGGGACCGGGGCCTGAGCAGCGGCGAGGGTCGTGAACACGGATGCCGCGGCGCGCCAATCCGTGAAGCCCTGGCGCCAGACGAGGTCAGTGGGTTTCAGGTGGCCAAGCTCGACGATTTTCTTCAGCTCGGAATCCGACACGGGGCCGTGCTGCTTGCCGTCCCTGGCGATGAACCACTGAATGTCCGTACCTGATGCGCTCATACCTGCTCATACCACGACGTGAGTAAAACGGCCCGGGTCGTTACCTTGCTGTTGCCACTCCTCCGGGCCAGATCCCGCCTGGCCTGATCCGCTTCCATCCCATTCCGGCGCTTTCGCCCATCCACAGAATGCATCAGGGGGCGCCGCATTCTTCAAACGTTGGTCATGGACACGCAAGATAGTCTAAGCGAACGTCCCACTTCGAGGTCTGATCACCACTTAATCCGGGCTTTTGCAGGGCATTTTTCGATGTTTGCCGGCAAGAGCCGGCGGCTGCGTTAAGGCGCCGCCTTCTGGCGAGGGGACGATCCCCTTATAAGCCGCTTCGCCGCCCCGAGGTATTTGAACAAAAACAGGATCTGAAGAGAGCGATGATGGCTATCGAGCGCACTTTCTCAATCATCAAGCCGGACGCAACGAAACGCAATCTCACGGGCGAGGTCAACGCCGTGATCGAGAAGGCGGGTCTGCGCATCGTCGCGCAAAAGCGCGTCAAATGGACCAAGGCACAGGCACAGGAGTTCTACGCCGAGCACAAGGAGCGGCCGTTCTTCAAGGATCTCGTGGCGTTCATGACCTCGGAGCCGATCGTGCTGCAGGTCCTCGAGGGCGAGGATGCCGTCGCGAAGTACCGCGAGATCATGGGCGCGACCGATCCGGCGGCAGCCAAGCGCGGGTCGATCCGCAAGCGGTTCGCGCTCTCCAAGGGCGAGAACTCCGTGCACGGCTCGGACAGCCCGAAGTCGGCCTCGCGCGAGATCAAGCTTAACTTCACGGCCAAGGAGATCGTCGGCTGAGGCCTGACGGGATGTCGCGGATGCGGATTGAAGCGGGCCCTTTCAAGGGCCCGTTTTGTTTTTTCAGATCGTCCGTTCCGCGGAGGCGGTGTCGTCGCCCCATTGAGACGTGCCCTGGATCCCGGCCTCCGCCGGGATGACGTCGAGTGGGGGCGGGCCGAACGTTCCATAAAAACCGTCATCCCGGCGGAGGCCGGGATCCAGATACGGGTCCACGAACGCTCTGTCGAAGGCGGGTTCAACGTTCCAAGCGCCGGATCGCGCCGGGATCAGCTCAGCTCGCGGACGCGGAAGAGGAGGCCGCCACGAGGGGTCAGCGTCACGGTCGCGTTGATGCCAGGCGGCTCGAGGCCGACGTACTCGGGACGGAAGCGGCGGAGCAGGATCGAGAGCGCGAGCGTGTTCTCGACCTGGCTCATGGCGCCACCGATGCAGGAGCGCTTGCCGGCGCCGAACGGGATGTAGCTGTACTTCACCTGCTTCTGCGTCTTGTCCATCCAGCGCTCAGGCATGAACGCCTCCGGGTCCTGCCAGAACTTCGGATTGTGGTGGGCGCCGTAGCCGAAGAGCACGATGCGGTCGCCGGGCTGGATCTCCTTGCCGGCGATGACATCCGGCTCGGCTGCGACGCGGATCAGGCTCCACACCGGCGGGTAAAGACGCATGGTCTCCTGAATGACGGAGCGCGTGTACTGGAGCGCGGAATAGTCGGCCGCGGTCGGCTCACGATCGCCGCAGACGGCCTCTCCCTCGCGGCGAATGCGCTCGGCGGCCTCGGGGTGGGTCGACGTGAGGTAAAGGGCCCAGGCGAGCGTCAGCGCCGTGGTCTCGGTGCCGGCCCACAGGTACTGCTTGATCTCGTCGATGGCCTGCTGGCGGTCGAACTCCGGAATGGAGGGATCGGCGACGGCGGCCTCGATCATGTTGAGGAGCGTCTTCTCGCGCTCCTCGCGCGGATCGGCGGCGAAGACGGCGGGCGGCACGCTCCACCAGGCCTCGACGGCCTTGGCGGTGTCCTCCTCGCCGACCTCGAACAGCGCATCGGCCTGGCGCTTCAAGCGGATGTCCTTGTGGTTCGAGACGTCGGTGTAGGTCTTGACGCACTTGAAGACGAAATGCGGGTTGAAGGGCATGTCGCGATCGAACAGCGCCTTGCAGATCATGTCGGCGGCAAGCGTCCACGTCTGCTCGACCATCTCGAAGGTCTCGCCGGTCTTGGCGAGCTCGCCCCAGGTGGCCATCTTGGTTTTGATGGCCTCGATGAAATAGGGGATGTAGTCGCCGAAAGCGTCCGGGTGGAAGGCGGGCTGCTGCGGCATGCGGATCTTCTGCCAGAGCGCGCCGTCATGCGTGATCATCGATTTGCCGAAGATCGGCTTCAGGCCATCGAAGTATTTTATGTAGCTGTCGACCTTGGTGACGAGCACGTGCTTGAAGTACTCGGGGTCGGTGACGAGCACGACGCGCTGGTTGGCCATGTTGACCGGGATCACGGGTCCGTAGCGCTCCGCCATCTGCATGAGCAGGCGCATCGGGTTCTCGGGGTCCTTCAGGAGCGGCGAGAGGTTGAACCAGATGCTGCTCTCGTCGCCGAGGCCAAGGTCGGCCTGCTGGTCAGTCGTCGTTTCTGCGGTCATGCGTCGTTCTTCTCCGCGGGTCGGCTCCGGCGTGATCGTGCGGGAGGCCGACAGCCTGGTGTGCTCTGGAGCCGTTTCGGCACGCTACCGAAAGGCGGCGTGGAGGCGCGTCCTCCGGCTCGAGCAAGATCTCGTATCGTGATGGCTCACCGTATCACAGCGGCACCGAGGCTCGGTGTTCCGGTGGTGACGGTTGGCTAAACAATTGGATAGCTCAGTTTACGGCCCCGCGTTTCCGCCTGTCCATGCGGCAGGCGCACTCAGCCATTGTCGAGGGTGAAAGGCGAGGCGAGCACGGCTTCGAGGTTAATCCTTGATTCGCCAATGAGTTGCACGGTTGTTCCATCAGCGTTCAGCACAACCCGGCCGCTGGCCACAAAGTGCAAGGCGCGGGGGTAGAGCCGGTGCTCGGCGGCGAGCACGCGCGCGGCCAGCACGTCCGCCGAGTCGGACGGGAGAACGGGTACGGCCGCCTGCGCGATGATGGAACCGTCGTCCATCGCAGGGCTCACGAAGTGGACGGTGCAACCCGAAATCCTGGCACCGGCCGCGATGACTGCCTCGTGCGTGTCGAGACCCTTGAAGGCCGGCAGCAGCGAGGGGTGGATGTTGATCATGCGCCCGCTCCAGCGCTCGACGAAAGCCGCAGTCATGAGGCGCATGAAGCCCGCGAGCGCGACGAGATCGATGTTCGACAGCTCCAGCATGCTCTGGAGCTGACCCTCGAAGTGCTCCCGGCTCTCGTAGCGCTTGTGGTCGAGGGCGAGCGCGGGCAGGCCTTGCGCTTTCGCCCAGGCGAGGCCCGGCGCCTCGGGCCGGTTCGAGATGACGAGCGCGATCTCGGCGGCGAAGCTCTCCGCGCGCGCGGCCTCGACGAGGGCCTGCATGTTCGAGCCGCGGCCGGAAATCAGGATTGCGACGCGCTTTTTGGGGTGTGTGCCTGTCATGACGGCTTACGCGTACTTCAGCGCCCCCTCGTAGGTGACGGCCCAGGCGTCGCCCTTGCCTTTGGCGCTGCTGCGCTCGCCCGAGGGCGGCGTGATCTCGCCGATGATCACCGGCTGCTCGCCCCATTCCTGAAGCAGGCGCACGAGACCGTCGGCGCCGTCGCTGGCGACGACCGCGATCATACCGATGCCGCAGTTGAAGGTGCGCAGCATCTCGGCGTCGGGAAGGTGCCCGGCCTTCGCGAGCCATCCGAACACGGGCGGGGCGCGCCAACTCGAGAGGTCGATGGCGGCGGCGACGGTCGGCGGCAGCACGCGGGGCAGGTTCTCGGACAGGCCGCCGCCGGTGATGTGGGCCAGGGCCTTGATGGGGCCGTCGGTGGCGCCGCCACTTGCCTCGAGTGCCGCCAGGATAGGCTTCACGTAGATTCGCGTCGGCGTGAGGAGCGCTTCGGCGAGTGTCGTCGCGGGTGCGAACGGGGCCGGTGCATCCCAGGCGAGGCGCTCCTCGGCGGCGAGGCGGCGCACGAGCGAATAGCCGTTGGAATGAATGCCGGAGGACGGGAGGCCGATCACGACATCGCCCGCGACGATGTCGGGGCGCGGCAGGATCTCGCCGCGCTCGACGGCGCCGACGGCGAAGCCCGCGAGATCATAGTCGCGGCCCTGGTAGTGACCCGGCATCTCGGCGGTCTCGCCGCCGATCAGCGCGCAGCCCGCCTGCCTGCAGCCCTCGCCAATGCCGGCGATCACGTCGCGTGCGACGGCGACATCGAGCTTGCCGACGGCGAAGTAGTCGAGGAAGAAGAGCGGCTCGGCGCCCTGCACCACGAGGTCGTTGACGCACATGGCGACGAGGTCGATGCCGATGGTGGCATGGCGGCCGGTGTCGATGGCGATGCGCAGCTTGGTTCCGACGCCGTCGTTGGCGGCCACCAGCACGGGGTCACGGAAGCCCGCGCCCTTCAAATCGAAAAGACCGCCGAAGCCGCCGAGATCGGCACGCGTGCCGGGGCGGGAGGTGGCGCGGGCGATGCCTTTGATCGCCTCGACGAGGGCGTTGCCGGCGTCTATGTCTACGCCCGAGTCGCGGTAGGTGATGGGCTTTGCGGAACCGTCCGGTGGCTGGCTCATGGGTCCTCGAAGGCGGCGGCTTAGGCTCAAACAGCGCTGAACCCTACTTTCGCCTGAATATGCACGGGAGATGGGCTCCTACCAGCTGGAACGCGGGTCGGCAACGGGACTAAGAGTTACGGGGAAGGGGCAGGGGCATGAATTGGGCGGTCCGCCTTGCGGTTGGTGCGTTTCTCCTGTGGGCGCCCCAGGGGTTCGCGCCGGCGCACGCGGCGGCCAGCAAGGTGTTCACGGTCGCCAACTATCCGGTCGAGGCGACAGCCAAGGACGCCGTTGCCGCCAAGGAGAAGGCGCACAGCGAAGGCCAGCAGGCGGCGCTCGGCGCGCTCCTCAAGCGGCTGGTTCCGGTCACCGCCTACAATCGCATCGATCACTTGAAGACGATCAGCGCCGACACCCTCATCGACGGGGTGGCCGTGCGCTCGGAGCAGAACTCCTCGACACGCTACATCGCGAGCCTCGATTTCTCGTTCCAGGCCGATGCGGTGCGCGACCTGCTCAACCGGGAGGGCGTGCCGTTCGTCGAGCAGCAGTCGCCGCGCATCGTGCTCGTCCCGGTGATGGCGGAAGCAGGCGACGGCGGGCTCCGCTACAAGGCCGCGAGCGGAGAATGGGCCCAGATCTGGAAGGGCCTCGATCTCGACAACACGCTGACACCGATCCGGATCGAGACGCTGCTTCCCTCGGTGCACGAGGACACCGTCATCGCGGCGCTCAACGGCGATGACACCGTGGAGCGGATCCTCACCAGCGAGTACAAGGCGGACTACGTGCTGTTCGCCATCGCCGAGGTCGATGCGGCGGACAAGAAGCTCAACGTGACGCTTGCCGGCATCGACGCGGCGGGGCTCGTCTCGTGGCGGCGCAGCTACCAGATCACGCACGGCGATGTCGGCTACGCGATGGAGTTCGCGGCCGTGGTGTCGCAGGGCGTGCTCGAGGGGCGCTGGAAGGTGGCCAAGAGCGAGGAGGGTCGTGGCGGTGGCGGGTTCGGCGGCGGCAGCGCGGTGCAGATGTCCGTCGAGTTCTCGAGCCTCGACGAGTGGAACGATCTGCGGCGCGTCCTTCTCGACCTGCCCGGGGTTGACGACGTCCGCATCGGCGCCATCTCGGCACGCTCGGCCGAGGTTTCGGTGCGCTATCCCGGAGGGGGCAACGGACTCGCGTCAGCTTTGGCCAGCCAGGGCTTGGCGCTGATGGACGCGGGCGGGACCTGGGTTTTGCGCTCGGGCTACTAGACTTTCCGACGACACGGAAAAATATTCCATTAAATCAATGGCTCCAGCCTCGACGCTCAGGAACATTCCGGCTGTTCTGCCAAAGAACAGGCAGAGTAGACTGAGCATATGGTCGTTTTTCGTGCATCGGGCCCGTCGCAATTGAACATTCCGAACCTCATCACGCTCGGACGGGTCATCCTCGTGCCCGTGGTGTTCTGGCTCCTCGTCTCGGGGCAGACGCAGGCGGCGTTCTTCGCCTTCGTGCTGGCGGGCGTGTCGGACGGTATCGACGGCTTCATCGCCAAACGCTTCAACCAGTCGACCGAGCTCGGTGCTTATCTCGATCCTTTGGCGGATAAATTGCTTCTGGTGTCGATCTTCGTGGCGCTCGGCGTGCGAGGGGCGCTGCCGTCGTGGCTGGTCATCGCCGTGGTCTCGCGCGACATCCTGATCGTGGTCGGCGTCATGCTGTCGTGGCTGCTCGATCACCCCGTCCGCATCGCGCCGCTCGCGGTCAGCAAGGTCAACACCGTGGCGCAGATCGTGCTCGCGGGGACGGTGCTCGCCGACGACGGGTTCGGCCTCGGGCTCGAGACGCTGCGGGTGGCGCTGGTGTGGGTGGCCGGCGCTCTCACCGTCGCCTCGCTGGCGGCCTATCTCCGCGCTTGGCTTCGGCACATGTCCGGGTAAAGTCTCCGCGTTACGGCTGACGAACGCCTTTCCTAGGCCGCAAACGGGGAAACCACATGCGCGCGGAGCGGCAGGTCCTGTTCTGGGTGTCGGCGGCGGCGCTGCTGATCCTGACGATCGCCATTCTCAAGGAGATTCTTCTGCCTTTCGTCGCCGGCATCGCCATCGCCTACTTCCTCTCCCCGCTCGCGGACCGGCTGGTCGCGCTCGGCTTCAACCGCGTCGTGGCCTCGCTCTTGATCGTCGTCACGCTGGCCGTGTTGGTGGGCGCGGCGCTGGTGCTGATCGTGCCCGTCATCCTGGCGCAGGCACAGGATCTTGCGGCGGCGCTCCCCGGGGAGGTCACGCGGCTCCGCGAGGTGGCGGAAACCTGGGCGCGGGAGCGGCTCGGCCCGGCTTTCGGCGGCCTCGACGTGCAGATCGCGCGCGCTTCGGATGCCATCGCCGCCAACTGGGCGAGCCTCGTCGGCTGGGCCGCAACCTCGATCTGGGACCGCAGCCTCGCCATCGTGAACTTCCTGGCGCTGATGCTGGTCACGCCGCTGGTCGTCTTCTATCTGCTCGTCGACTGGCACCCGATGCTCGAGAAGGTGGACGGCTGGCTGCCGCGCGGGCATGCGGCCTCGATCCGCACGCTCGCGACCGACATGAACGATGCGGTGGCCGCGTTCGTGCGCGGGCAGGGTACGGTCTGCATCATCCTCGGCGCCTACTATGCGCTGGCCTTGACCGCCATCGGTCTCAACTACGGTCTGCTGATCGGGCTGGCGACGGGGCTGCTCTCCTTCGTTCCGTTCGTCGGGTGGGCGCTCGGCTTCATCACGGCGACCACGGTGGCGGTGATTCAATTCTGGCCCGAGCTGTTCCCGATCCTGCTCGTGGTCGGCGTCTATCTCGGCGCGCAGGCGCTCGATGCCGGCTTCCTGAGCCCGACCATCGTCGGCTCGAAGATCGGCCTGCATCCGGTATGGCTCATTTTCGCGCTGTTCGCCTTCAGCTATCTTTTCGGCATCGTCGGCACGCTGGTGGCGGTGCCGCTCGCCGCGGCGCTCGGTGTGCTGATCCGTTTCGCGCTCGACGTGTACCTCAAGAGCCCGGTTTATCAGGGCAGCACGCCGGCAGCGGTGTTGAGCACAGCCGGCGAGCCCGCGCCATGAGCCTCAGCGCCAAGACACAACCCGAGCAGCTGGTGCTCGCGCTTCCGCACCGCCAAGCGCAGGAGGCCGAGGATTTCCTGGTCAGCCAGTCCAACACGGCGGCCGTGGACCTCGTGGACGGATGGCCGGACTGGGGGCGTGCGGCGGCGCTCGTCGTCGGCCCGCGCGGCGCTGGCAAGAGCCACCTCGCGAACGTCTGGCGCCTGCGCTCGCGCGCGCATCTCGTGGCGGCGGCCGACCTCGACGACGGGTCCGTCGGCATGCTCGAGGAGCGGGGTGCGCTCGTCGTCGAGGACATCGACCGCGGCATCGCGAGCGAGCAGGTGCTGTTCCACCTCCTCAACTTCGCGCGCGAAAAGTCGGGCTCGATCCTGCTCACGTCGCGGGTGGCGCCGGGGGACATCGAGATCGGCCTGCCGGATTTGCGGTCGCGGCTGAGGGCCATCCCGCCCGTCAACATCGCGCCGCCGGACGATGCCTTGCTGCGGTCGGTGCTGGTAAAGCTTTTCTCGGACCGGCAGCTCGCGGTCGAGCCGCACGTCGTCGCCTATATCGCGCTCCACGTCGACCGGGCCATGGACGCCTTGCTCCGCGTGGTCGCGGCCTGCGACCGGCTTTCCCTTGCCAGACAGGGCAAGATCACGCGCGCGGTGGCGGCGAAGGCGCTGGAAAGCGCCGGTCAGGGCCGCGACGAAGACATGGCGGACGCGGACGGCGACCCGGAACACTAAATTGTCATTATAGTATTGCGTTTGCACCCCTCACTCATCACCGCCCCGCATATTCGACGGACAGCAGGAACCCCCATGGCTTCGGCAAAAGGAAAGCTCAAGGCAGAAGCGCGCACGGCAGGGCCCGTTGCCGCCGTTCCGGATGGACCGGAGCGCTTCTACAATCGCGAGCTTTCGTGGCTGCAATTCAATCGCCGGGTGCTCGAGGAGGCGCGCAACAAGAACCATCCCGTGCTCGAGCGCTTGCGGTTCCTCTCCATCTCGGCGTCGAACCTCGACGAGTTCTACATGGTGCGCGCGGCCGGCATCTACGGACAGATCGCGGCCGGCGTGCAGACGCTGACCCAGGACGGGCTGACGCCGAAGCAGCAGCTTGCCGAGATCAACCGGTTCGCGGCGAAGCTCGTTGCCGACAAGCAGGCGTGCTGGGACGACATCAAGAAGGACATGTCGGCCGCCGGCGTCGAGATCGTGACGCCGGATGCGCTCACCGCGGTCGAGAAGGAATGGCTCGAAGGCCTGTTCATGAGCCATGTGTTCCCGATCGTGACGCCGATCGCGGTCGATCCCGCGCATCCCTTCCCGTTCATCCCCAATCTCGGCCTGACCATGGTCGTGTGGATGCAACGCAAGAGCGACGCCAAGGCCATGAGCGGGCTCATCCCCATCCCGGCGCAGCTCGAGCGCTTCATCCGGCTTCGCGCGGACGAGCCCGGCAAGTCCAGCAGCCTGCGCTTCATCCAGCTCGAGGAGCTGATCGGCATGTTCATCTCGGAGCTGTTCCCGGGCTTCGACGTGCAGAGCCAGGGCGCGTTCCGGGTGCTGCGCGACAGCGACGTGGAACTGCAGGAGGAAGCCGAGGATCTCGTGCGCTCGTTCGAAACGCTGTTGAAGCGGCGGCGGCGCGGGCATGTGATCCGGCTCGAGCTCGACGCGCGGATGCCGGACCGGCTGCAGAAGTTCGTCATCGAGGAGCTCGAGGTCGGCGAAGAGTCCGTGTTCCTCAAGGAGGGCCTGCTCGGGCTTGCGGACACAGCGCAGCTCATCGTCGCCGACCGCCCGGACCTGGTGTTCAAAACCTACAATCCGCGCTTCCCGGAGCGCATCCGCGAGTTCAACGGCGACTGCTTCGCGGCCATCAGCAAGAAGGACATCGTCGTCCATCACCCTTACGAGAGCTTCGACGTGGTGGTGCAGTTCCTGCGGCAGGCGGTGGCAGATCCCAACGTGATGGCGATCAAGTGGACGCTCTATCGCACCGGCCGCGACAGCCCGATCGTGCAGGCGCTCAAGGAAGCGGTGGAGGCCGGCAAGTCGGTGACGGCGGTGGTCGAGCTCAAGGCGCGCTTCGACGAGGCGGCCAACATCCGCTGGGCGCGCGATCTCGAGAAGTCCGGCGTGCACGTGGTGTACGGGTTCATCGAGCTCAAGACGCACGCCAAGCTCGGGCAGATCGTGCGCCGCGAGAACTCGGAGCTCGTCACCTACTGCCATATCGGCACCGGCAACTATCACGTGCAGACGGCGCGCATCTATACGGACCTGTCGCTCTTCACGACCGACACGGCGATCGCGCGCGACGTGACGCGCATCCTGAACTTCGTCACCGGATACGGGGAGCCGGCCGAGCTCGAAAACATGGCGGCGAGCCCGCGCGGCATCCGCAACCGCATCCTCGATCACATCCAGCGCGAGATCGCGCATGTGAAAGCGGGACGTCCGGGCGCGATCTGGATGAAGATGAACTCGCTGGTCGACGCGCAGATCATCGATGCGCTCTACGATGCGAGCCGTGCGGGGGTCGAGATCGACCTCATCGTGCGTGGTGTGTGCTGTCTCCGGCCGGGAATTCCCGGCCTCTCCGAGAACATCCGCGTGAAAAGCATCATCGGGCGCTTCCTCGAGCATGCCCGCATCTTCTGCTTCGGAGAGGGCGAGGGGCTGCCCTCGCCCAAGGCCGCGGTCTACATCAGCTCGGCCGACATGATGCCGCGCAACCTTGACCGGCGCGTCGAGGCGATGTGTCCGGTGAAGAACCCGACCGTGCACGAGCAGGTGCTGGACCAGATCATGGCCGCCAATCTCAAGGACAACCAGCAGAGCTGGGAGATCAAGAGCGACGGATCGTCGACGCGCATCGAGCCCGCTGCCGACGACGAGCCCTTCAACGCCCACAACTACTTCATGACCAATCCGTCTCTCTCGGGGCGCGGGAAGGCGCTCAAGGAGCACTTTCCGCCGCGTTTCGAGCTGGACTGATGCGACTCGGCCGCGCAACGCACTTGGCGGGCGACTGATTGGCCCGGAAAAACCATTGATTAACAGTATGCTGCGCGGACGCCCCTGGGCGGTACCACGGGCGGCAGATTAATCGATCGGCGCACTAGACCGTGATCGCTCTTGTCCGTATCAAGCTCACGAGCGAGTTGCGGGCTAGATGCATGATCCAGATCGCGATTCATCGGTACACCGGCAATCGCAAGAGCATCCGGGGCAGGTCGCGGTGAACTTGACGCAGGTCTTCGGCGGGCGTGCAAAAGCAGTCGAGCTCGAGCCGCTCGGCGTGGTCGATATCGGCTCGAACTCGGTGCGTCTCGTGGTCTACGAAGGCGCGGTTCGGGCCGCGCTGCCGATCTTCAACGAGAAGGTGCTGGCCGGGCTCGGCAAGTCGATCGCCACCACCGGTCATCTCGGCGAGGAAAGCGTCGAGCGCGCGCTCGAGGCGTTGCGCCGCTTCCGGGCCGTCGCCCGCATCCTCAAGGTCAAGAACCTGCGCGTGCTGGCGACCGCCGCGGTGCGCGACGCCGTGGATGGGCCGGTTTTCATCGAACGCGCCGAGCAGGCGGTGGGCGTGCCCATCGAGGTGCTCTCGGGGGCCAAGGAGGCCCAGCTCGCGGCGTATGGCATTCGCATGGGCTTTCCGGCGGCCGACGGTCTCGCGGGCGATCTCGGCGGCGGCAGCCTCGAGGTCATCGACATCTACAAGGACCGGCTCAACGACGCGGTGACGCTGCCGCTCGGGGGGTTGCGCCTCATCGACCAGACCGCAAAGCAGATCGATCGCGCCCTGCCGCTCGTCGACGAGCAGATCGCGCAGGTCTCCTGGCTCACCAACGGCCGCGGACGGCCGTTCTACGCGGTCGGGGGCACGTGGCGCGCGATCGCGAAGCTGCACATGGAGCAGACCAACTATCCGCTGCGTGTCATGCAGGGCTATGCGATCCCGACGCGCGAGGCGATCGAGTTCTGCCAGTTCGTGCGCCGGGCGAAGAAGATCTCGGCGATCCCCGGCATGGACGAAGTGGCGCGGGCGCGGCGCGACGTGGTGCCGTTCGGCGCGCTGGTGCTCGAGCGGCTGCTCGAGGCGCTGGCGCCTTCCGAGGTCGTGTTCTCGGTGTTCGGCATCCGCGAAGGGCTCCTGTTCAGCCTCATGCCACCCCACGAGCAGCACAAAGACCCCCTGCTCTCCTTTTGCGAGGAGTATGCGCGGCAACGCTCGCGCTCGGTCGCGCATGCGCTCGAGCTGTGCGCGTGGACGGATGCGCTGTTCGAGGGCGACGGTCTCAAAGAGACGGAGGAGGACCGCAGGCTGAGGCACGCCGCGTGCCTTCTCTCGGACATCGGCTGGCGCGCGCATCCCGACTATCGCGGCGAGCAGAGCCTCAACGTTGTGGCTCACGCGGGGCTGTCCGGCATCGACCATTCGGGGCGCATCTTTCTGGCGCTCGCCGTCTATTTCCGCCATGTCGGATCCGACGAGAGCAAGGCCGACGATTTTTCGACCCGTCTCAAAATGGTGATCAGCAAGCGGGCGCAGAAGCGCGCCCGCATCATCGGCGCGGCAATTCGCGCGGCGCACATGCTCTCGATCGGGATGCCGGGTGTCATCGACGAGACGCGGCTGTCCTACGAGGGCATCAAGCTGGTGCTCACCATCCCCAAAACCTACGGCGCGCTCGACGGGGAGCGGCTGAGGCGGCGGTTCGCCATCCTCGCCGAGCTTGTGGCCCGGGAGCCCGAGATCCGCATATTGGCGTGAGCCGCCCTTTGAACTGGCCTGAAGCTTGCGATATCCCGTATAGGCCGTGCACGGGGTGCGCCGGCGCTGCCCGTTATGCTCCACCAAGCGTTTTCAATCCTCGCCGCCGCGTGATCGCACACATGAATTCCAGGATGTCCGCCCGCCATGGCCGATGACCCCTACGAGATCCTCGGTGTGCCGCGTCAGGCAACCGAGGACCAGATCCGCAAGGCGTACCTCAAGCTGGTCAAGGAGCTGCATCCCGACGTCAATCCGTCGAAGGCCGCGGAGGAGCGGTTCAAGAAGGTGACGGCGGCGCACGACATCATCGGCGATCCGGAGCGGCGGCGGCAGTACGACGGCGGAGAGATCGACGCCTCGGGAGAGCCGCGGCGCCCGGCCTGGCGGCAGGGTGCCGGAGCGGGCGCCGGCGCGCGTGGACGCGGGGGCAGCGGCCCGATCTTTGAAGACTTCGGCGACATGTTCTCGGACATCTTCTCGGGCGGCGGCGGGCGGGCCGCCCCGCGTGGCGGCTTCTCGATGCGCGGGCGGGACGTGCGCTACACGCTCGATGTCGATTTTCTCGAGGCGGTGCAGGGGGCGAAGAAGCGCGTCACGCTGCCGGACAACGGCGTGCTCGATCTTACGGTGCCGGAAGGCGTTTCCGACGGGCAGGTGCTCCGCCTCAGGGGGCGCGGTGAGCCGGGGGTGGCGGGCGGCGAAGCGGGCGATGCGCTGGTCGAGATCCACGTGCGTCCGCACCGCGACTTCAAGCGCGAGGGCGACGACGTCCTGGTCGAGCTTCCGATCACCATCGACGAAGCCGTGCTCGGCGCGAAGGTGGAGGTGCCGACGGTCGGGGGCCGCGTGCAGCTCACCATCCCCAAGGGCACGAGCTCGGGGCAGGTCTTGCGGCTCAAAGGCAAGGGCGTCGTCAACGCGACAACGGGCGCGACGGGCGACGGGCTGGTGACCGTCAGGATCGTGCTGCCGGACAGCATCGACGACAGCCTTGCCTACTTCCTCTCGGAATGGCGGCAGAAGCACAAGTACGATCCGCGGAAGTAGGTCGCCGTGTCGTTGCTGGCCAGAAAGCGGTCAGCCCGATTTTGTTTCCGTCATTCCGGGCGATGTGAGACGGAAGGGGTGCTCAGAGGTCGCCAGGCTTGATGGCGAGGACCTCGCCCTTGGCCAGCGTAAGGGCCAGCTCGCCGCGCTTCAAGCGCAGCGCGTCCTCACCGAAGAGCTGCCGCCGCCAGCCTTTCAAGGCGGGGACGTCCGGGTCGGCCTCGCTGGCGATGCGCTCGAGGTCGTCGGCGTCGGCGATCAGCCGGGGGGCCACGCGGTTGCGGGCGGCCGAAGCCTTGAGCAGCACTTTCAGAAGCTCGATCGTGGCAGTGGCCTCGGCGGACATCGGCTGGTTGTGGGGCATGGGCGGGAGCGACTTGGGGTCGCGCTCGAGGCCCCGCTGCACGGCCTCGATGATCTCCTTTGCCCGCTGCGAGCGGGCGAACCCGTCGCTCAACGTGCGAAGCTCGGAGAGCTTGTCAGCCGACACCGGCTGCTGGTTAGCGATATCGTAGAGGGCCTCGTCGCGCAGAATGCGCCCGCGCGGCACGTCCTGGGCCTGCGCGAGGCGCTCGCGCCAGGCCGCAAGCTCGATCAGGACGGCGAGGGCCTTGCGGTTCTTGACGCGCATCTTGAGGCGCTTCCAGGCGTTCTCGGGATGGCTTTCGTAGGTCTCGGGCGATGTGAGCTCCGCCATCTCCTCGGCAAGCCAGGATTGGCGATCGGTGGTCTCGAGCTCCGTCTTCAAGTGGATGTAGATATCGCGCAGGTGCGTGACGTCGCCGATGGCGTAGACGAGCTGCCGTTCCGAGAGCGGGCGGCGGCTCCAGTCCGTGAAGCGGGAGCTCTTGTCCAGGTCGCGGCCGGTGATCTTCTTGACCAGGTTGACGTAGCTCACGCTCTCGCCGAAGCCGCACACCATGGCGGCGATCTGGGTGTCGAACAGGGGGGTCGGGATGAGCCCGGCCTCCGAGTAGACGATCTCGATATCCTGGCGGGCGGCGTGGAACACCTTCACCACGCTGGCATCCGCCATGAGCTCGTAGAAGGGCTTGAGGTCGATGCCGGGCGCCAAGGGGTCGACGATAGCCTCGTCCGTGGGCCCGGCGAGCTGAATGAGGCACAGGTCCGGCCAGAAGGTCTGCTCGCGCATGAACTCGGTGTCGACGGCGACGTAGTCGCCGGCGGCGAGCCTGGAGCAGGTATCGGAGAGGGCGGAAGTCGACGTGATGACGTGCATTGCGGGACGGTTATAGACAGGGCGGCGGCGGCTGTCGCTAGTTGCGTGGGGGCGGAATGCTCATTTTCCTGCCATGCCGTTCCATTTCCCGCGCCAAGCCGCACCATCGTCCCTGGAGGCAGCGCGGGCATGCGTGCGCCTAAGGAATGTTGCGTAGCGCGCGGCGCGCAACGCCGTCGCCCGCGCGTTCTCCCAACAAAAATTTGTCAAAACCGTAAATTCCGCGACCCCGACATCTGGCAAAGAAAACGCGGCTGATGTATAAAATGAGGAGGTGCGGTTACGATTTCGAGCGCTGTCTCTTAGCAGGCAAAGACGCGTGCATTTGGCGTAGTTTTGGACGCCATTTCTGCGTTCGTGCGTCGGCGGTCGATTTTGCGATGCTCCTGGGATCAACTGGCGGCAGGCCTTCGCGCTCGGGCGGCAAGGGTCTCCCGTGTGGTGCCGCGGTTCGGCTGCGTGGCGTAGGAGTTCGGTGTGCAAGATCTCGGCAGGCACAAGCCCGTCAGCGTACGGTCGCCCGCGATCCAGCGTTATCTTCTTGAAGGCAAAGCCTTTGAGGCGCCTCCCGGAGGGGCTGCGGTCCAGCTCATCGCGCGCGACGCGTTCGTGGCCGATACCGCCGTCAAGCTCGACCAGATCACCGCGGAGATGAAGGCGCTCGCGCGTGAGATCGGGCTGATCAAGAGCGACATCGCGGAACTGCGAGACGAGACGTCGCGTGGTTATCGTTTTTCCGAATTTCTCGATCGCGAGCATAAGACGCGGGCCTCGAAACTCGAGGAGCTTTCGCGGAGATTCGACTATTTGAAAACGCGATTTGATGCGATCGATGGAAATTCAAAAGGCGATTTCCAGGCTTTTCAAAATTTCGAGTCCGTCAGCCGCCGGTTGACCGAGCTCGGCGCGCTCGAGCGGGAGTTCCGAGACGTATCGTGGAAGCTCAAGCTGAGCGCCGGGCTGTTCGCGGCCTCGCTCGCGGTCTGGTTCGCGGTGGTGACGCTCAGCTAGCCAGATCGAGCCGGCGCGGCCGTCGTGGCGGCGCGGCGAGCCAACAGCGGCATTCAATCAACAACGTTCACGGGTGCCTCCGCGGCGTGCTCGCCCAAGCTTGACTTTGGGGGGGCGCCATGCGCTTTTCCGCCACTTCGAAGCGAATGTTCAGGCGGATTTGACGGCACATGGCAGCGCGGAAAACGGCGGCGGCAGGTGAAGGCACCGGCGCGGAGGGCGGCACGCTCCACCGCTACCGGTCGCATACGTGCGGGGCGCTGAGATCCTCCGACATCGGGGCCCAGGCGCGGCTCTCGGGCTGGGTGCACCGCGTGCGCGACCACGGCGGCGTGCTGTTCATCGATCTCCGCGATCATTACGGCCTGACGCAGGTGGTGGCGGACCCCGACAGCCCCGCCTTCAAGGCGGCGGAGGCGGTGCGCTCGGAATGGGTCATCCGCGTCGACGGGCGCGTGCGCGCGCGGCCCGACGGTACCTCGAACGTCGAGCTGCCGACCGGCGAGATCGAGGTCTATGCGACGGAGATCGAGGTTCTCTCCGAGGCCCGCGAGCTGCCGGTCCCGGTGTTCGGCGAGCCCGACTATCCGGAGGATTTGCGCCTCACCTACCGCTTCCTCGACCTCAGGCGCGAGACACTGCACGCCATCATCATGAAGCGGCTCGCAATCACGCGCTCGATCCGGGCGCGCATGCACGAAGCGGGCTTCAACGAATTCCCGACGCCGATCCTGACCGCCTCGTCCCCGGAAGGCGCGCGCGACTTCCTGGTGCCGTCGCGCATCCACGCGGGGCGCTTCTACGCGCTGCCGCAGGCGCCGCAGCAGTACAAGCAGCTGCTCATGGTGTCCGGCTTCGACCGCTATTTCCAGATCGCGCCCTGCTTCCGCGACGAGGACCCGCGCGCCGACCGGCTGCCCGGCGAGTTCTACCAGCTCGACCTCGAGATGAGCTTCGTCGAGCAGGAGGACATCTTCCAGACGATGGAGCCGATCCTGACCGCGCTCCATGAGGAATTTGCCGACGGCAAGCGCGTCGACACCGACTGGCCGCGCATTCCCTACGACACGGCGATCGCCAAGTACGGCTCGGACAAGCCGGATTTGCGTAACCCGATCGAGATGGCGGACGTGACCGAGCATTTCCGCGGCTCGGGGTTCAAGGTGTTCGCGGGCATGATCGAGAAGGACCCGAAGGTGCGCGTGTGGGCGATCCCCGCGCCCGGCGGCGGCAGCCGTGCCTTCTGCGACCGCATGAACGCGTGGGCGCAGAAGGAAGGCCAACCCGGCCTCGGCTACATCTTCTGGCGCGAGGAAGAAGGTGCAGCCGGCGCCGGGCCCGTCGCCAAGAACGTCGGGGCGGAGCGCGCTTCCGCCATTCAGGCGCAAATGGGTCTCAAGACAGGCGATGCCTGCTTCTTCACGGCGGGCGATCCGGCGCGGTTCTACAAGTTCGCGGGGCTCGCGCGCGACGAGATCGGGCGCGAATTGAAGCTCGTCGACGAGGGCCGCTTTGCGTTCGCGTGGATCGTCGACTTCCCGTTCTACGAGTGGAACGAGGACGAGAAGAAAATCGACTTCTCGCATAACCCGTTCTCGATGCCGAAGGGCGGGCGCGCGGCGCTGGAGGCGGCGGAGAAGGACGGGCGCGAGGCGCTGCTGGCGCTCAAGGCGAACCAGTACGACATCGTCTGCAACGGCTATGAGATCGCGTCGGGCTCAGTGCGCAACCACAGTCCGGAGACGATGGTCAAGGCGTTCGAGATCACCGGACTCGGCCAGGCCGAGGTGGAAGCGCGCTTCGGCGGCATGTATCGCGCGTTCCAGTATGGCGCGCCGCCGCACGGCGGCATGGCGGCCGGCATCGAGCGCATGGTGATGCTGCTCACGGGCACGAAGACGGTGCGCGACGTGGCGCTGTTCCCGATGAACCAGCAGGCGGCCGATCTCCTGATGGGCGCGCCTTCCGAGGTGTCGCCGAAGCAGCTGCGCGAGCTCTCGATCCGCGTCGCGGCGCCGGAGAAGAAGTAGGTTCCCCTCCGACGTGTCTGGACCCCGACCTACGTCGGGGTGACGTCGGTTTGGCTGACAACGGTCGCCCACGCTCTTCCGTCATCCCGGCGAAGGCGGGGATCCGGACACGTCTTCGGATGATTTCGAGGTGTCATCACCACGACCTATGAGGCTCAGCGTCCGCCGAGGCCGTCGAGGTAGATGAGCACGGCGGCTTCGAGAAGCTCCTCGGGGCGCATGGGGATCGGGCGGCGGGCGCGGTCGCCGCGGGCGAAGAGGGCCGCAATGCCGTGCGACAGCGACCAGATGTGGAGCGCCATCATCAGCGGCGGCGGGCGGCGGTCCTTGGGCAGCGTGGCGATGACGGCCTCGCACGCCTCGCGCAGAACGGCGAAGGCGCGCTCGCCCTCGGCGCGCACCTCGGGGTAGTCGGCCGCCGGGAGGCCGCTCTCGAACATGGCCGAAAAATAGGCGGGCTCGGCGCCGGCGAAGGCGAGGTAGGCGGCCCCGACGCGATTGAAGGCCTCGCGCGGGTCGGGTTTGCCTTCGTTCCAGGCTGCCGCGAGCGCGCGCGTGAAGGCCTCGAAGCCGCGCCTGGCGATATCGGCGAGGAGCGCGTCGCGGTCGCGAAAGTGGCGGTAGGGCGCGGCGGGGGATACGCCCGCGGCGCGCGCGGCCTCGGCGAAGGTGAAGCCCGCCGGCCCCTTCTCGCGAATGAGGTTGAGCGCGGCCTCGATCAAGGCCTCGCGCAGGTTGCCGTGATGGTAGCCGCGGCGCATGCCGGGTCCACGATCTTTGTGCCAAGTCATGGGCGCGGTTGTAGCTTATTTGCCGGTCCGGGACAGCAAGCAGCGGGGATGATGGTGAGCGCGATCTACGTCGATGCGGATGCCTGTCCGGTGAAGGACGAGGTGCAGCGGGTGGCGGACCGGCACGGCCTTGCCGTGGCGTACGTTTCGAACGCGTGGATGCGGCTACCGGAAGGGGCGAACGTGCAGAGGGTCGTCGTACCGGGCGCGCCCGATGCCGCGGACGATTGGATCGCCGAGCGGATCGGCAAGGGGGACATCGCGGTGACGGCCGACATTCCGCTCGCGGCGCGGTGCCTCAAGGCGGGTGCGCAGGCGATCGGTCCCACGGGCAAGCCGTTCACGGAGGCGGGGATCGGCATGGCGCTGGCCATGCGCGGCCTCGCGCAGCATCTGAGGGAAACCGGTGAAGGGGGAAGCTACAACGCCGGCTTCACGCGGAAGGATCGCTCGCGCTTCCTCGAAGCGCTCGAGCTGGCCGTGCAGCGCGCGAAGCGGGGGCAGGCGTAGGACGTTGGTGGCGGGGATAGGGGTGAGACGCTTTGAGGAGGCGCGTCAGCGCCGGATGGCGCGCAGCTCCTCGGCGATGCGTGCCGACTGCGACGGCCAGCTCGCGGCCAGCCAATCGTCGGTGCCGAACAGCCAATACCAGAAGCGGTTGCGGCGGTAGTATTTCTCCACCGTCACCTTGTGCATCCTCTCGACGGTGCCGGAGAGCGCGTCGAGCATCTCGACCGGTTTGGCGGCGGCTTTTTCCAGGCCGTCGATGCGGCTCGCGAGAAGCTCGAAGGCGTTGGCGGCGTCCTGCGCCTCGGCATCGAGCGTGGTGGCCAGCGCGCGGTGATCGGAGTGCACCTGGGCGAGCCCGTCGTGCATCTCGCTCAAGTCCTGGGTCAGGTTCTCGGTGAGGGTGGCGAAGGCCTCCTGGCTGCGTTCGGACTCGCGGCCGATGCCGCCGGCGATGCTCTCGAGCAAGGTGCGCAGCTCCGCGCGCTCGCGGGCGGCCTCGGCCTCGGCGCTCTCGGCGCGCCGCGCGAAGGCGGCGAACGCCTCCTCGAGGCTGGCGAGGCGGTCGGTGGTGGCGGCGTGCTGCGTGTCGCGCTGCACGGCCATCGCGTTCAGATGCTCGATGAGCGGAGGGGAGACGACCGCGGAGATCTCGCCCGGCTGGCGCTCGACGGTTGCAGCGAGGGTGCGAAGCCCCTCGGAGACGCGCTCCCGCTCCGTGGCGGCGGCGGCCTCGATGGTCTCGAGGCGCGTCATAAACGGCGTCAGATCGAGCGCGGGCTTTTCGGCCAGCGCCTCGACAGCGGCGCGGGTGACGGAGATCTCGCCCTGGAGCGCGCGCTCGAGGAGGCCCAACCGGTCCTGAAGGCCGCCGGCATCGCCGCCGTTGTTTCGGACCGAGACGAAGGCCTGTTCCAGGCTGTGGAGACGGTCGCCGAACACAGACTGCATCTTGTCGTGCGTGGCGCCGCCGAGGCGTGAGGTGTCTTCGCGTTGTGCCATGAGCTCTCGCTGCAGGTCTTGCAGCACTCCCGATAGGATTTTACGTTCGTTGGCGATTTCAATGGTGAGGGTGCGGAGCGCGTGCTCGAGGGCATCGATCCGCGATGGTTGCGTGGTGACGGCGAGGTCGGCGGCAAGGCCGCGGGCGGTGTGCGGCGCCGGTCCATTGCTCGGGCGCTCGCGGAAGGTTTCCACGTCGAGGCCGGATTCGATGGTGCGCACGTTCGCGGGAAGGCTGCGCAGCAGCGTCTGGAACTCGAGCCCGCTGTCGAACAGCGCGTAGGCGACATCGGCGACGCCGGCCGGCGATTGGCGCCGATAGGCATGCGAGGCCGCCACGCGCAACACCTCCTCGACGGCATCGGAGCGTCTCGGATTGGTTTTGCCGCTGCCGCTGGCGGCAGGTATCTCGGTGGCAATGACGGTTGCCGCCTCGCGGCGCAGGCCCGCGGTGCGCACGCCGCGAGCTTCGAGCGTTTCGGCGGCCTCCTCGACACGCGTCAGCGCGTAGACGAGATGCTCGAGGCGAACCTCGGCGGCTCGATGGGCAGAGGCCACGTCATAGGCGTGGTTGCAGCAGTCGAGCAGCGTATCGTCGACCCAGATGGGGGCCGAGCGCGGTCCCGAGGGCGCGCGCGAGCGCGTGTAGCCGGTGAACGGATCGACCGGCGAGGACGTGAATTCGGGCGCGGGCGCCTGAGGCGTTCTCAGGTCCATATCGTCGCCACGGTACGCCATCCCCTACTCCCCTCGCGAGCGCATCCCCGCACTCGTGCCGGTTACCGCTGTGTGTGGTGAGACAGTCCCGTGCCTCATCCCCCAGGGCCCCGCAAAAAAACAATACCCCCTTAAGCTTGCCGGGGCGAGAGGTGGATGGGATTTGGTAAACGGCGTGCATACGGGTTCGTCGGGCGATGATCGTTGAGGGACGGGTCATCGCAAGGTCAGAATCGGCGCTATATATCCGGCACATCCGGTGGGCACGGGAGGCACACTGTTGGCGACGCAGGGACTGGAATGGCAGCGGCCGAGCACGGGACGGCGCGTGCGCCCGCTTCGCGGGGCGTGCCTCGCCGTCGCTTTGGGCGCGGCGCTCTCGGGCCTGGCAATACCGGCGGTCACCGGATTCCCCCAAGCCTCGGCGGCTCCGGGGGATGCCAAGCCGTATGACGATAAGCTCATGCGACTCGCGGAGATTCTCGGCGCGGTGCACTACTTGCGCGAGCTTTGCAGCGCCAATGACGGGCAACTCTGGCGCGACAAGATGAAAGAGATCCTCGACACGGAAGGAAGCAGCGCGATCCGGCGGGCACGGCTGACGCGGAGCTTCAATCAGGGCTACCGCAGCTATCGCAGAACCTACGTCACGTGCACACCGACCGCGCAATCCTCGATCGAGCGATTTTTGGCCGAGGGAATTCAGATCGGGGACGGGCTCGTGGCGCGATCGCCTTGAATCTAAACGATACCCTCGTCGACTCAAATCGTCGGCCGACTGCGTATCGAGGATGTGGCTAGCGTGTAGTTTACTGTGAATTGCCAGCACATCTTCTCGCGCGGCGTACGCGTGTTAGGTGTAGCTTTCGCACGCACGGTTTCGACCGTGGCGCGGGGGGCTACGCCGACTTGGGTATCCTGGGGGAAGGACAGCGATGGACACGCAATTCGACTTGAACTCGTCCGAGGATCTCAGTTTTCGGGCTCTCAGCCTTATACTTGCGGCGTGGGACGAGGGGGCCGAAAGCGGTGTTGCGCCCGAGCAGATGGCCTATGCCGCCCTGTTCACCGCGCTGACCGATCTGGTCTCGCTCTATGGCGAGGATGCGGTCAAGAAGCTGGCCGGAGGTCTCGAGCGCCGTATCGAGATGGGTGAGTTCACGCTCGATCGGAACGTCCAATAAAACCAAACACTCCGCCATTGGTTTCGTGACGCGACCCCCCGTGGGGCGTCGCGTGATGCGTGCGCTACGACGTCCGCGATGTGCGCTTGCCGCGCGTCAGTCCGTGAGTCTCAACATCTTGAGCACCATCTCGCCCACCAGGAGCGCGCCGAAGCCGATGAGCAGCGCGCCGGCGACGCGGTTCGTGTAGGCGAGGTGTGCCGGGCTGAAGCGATGACGCAGCCGGCCGATCAGGTGCGATAGCGAGAGCCACCAGATGAAGCTGCCGCCCATGATGGATGCCACCATGGTCAGGGCGTCGACGTAGCTGTGCACCTCGACGAAGGTCGAGACGCCGCTGAAGATGGCGAACAGGCCCAGCACCGCACCCGGATTGGTGATGGTGAGGAAGAACGTCTTCGGAATGTCCCAGGCATAGTCGCGCAGCGAGGCCGTTCCGTCCGCCTCGGGATCGACGCGCGCGAGGCGCGGCGGCTCGACGTAGAGCTTGATGCCGAAGGCGGCGAGCGCCAAGCCTCCCACGATCTGGATGGCCTGGCGGTGAACCTCGATGGCGCCCGAGATCGCACCGACCCCGAGACTGGCGAACAAGGCGATCAAGCCGTCGCCCAACATGGCGCCGAGGCCGGCCGCGATCCCTCCCCAGAAACCGCGCTCGATGGCGCGTTGAATGCAGAGGACGTTGACGGGGCCGACCGGAGCCGCGACAAGGATTCCGATCAGGATACCGACGGGAATGATCAGCAGATTGGGGACTAGCTGCATCTGCGCCAACGCGGCGATCGCGCATTATCGATTTGCGGCATTGCACCTCGAAGGAAACCGCGCCTCAGAGCATCAATTGAGGGCCCACAGCCTCATGGATCACAAACGCATGAGTCACAAGGACACGGGGCATCAATACGCGAAATCACTACTCGGGCGGCGGATCAAGCTCGGCCTTAGCTCCGCGACATTGGTAGCGGCGGCGCTAACCCTTGGCAATGGCGAATGGCCGCCGCATCAGGCGCTTGCGGGGGACAAGCTCGAGCAGAGCGCCAAGGCCGCGGCCAAGGAGCGGGCCTATCACGGCGCGCTTCCGCAGAGCGTCGTCGACATGCGCGAGCAGATTCTCGCCGCCGTGCACGCGGGCTCCGTGGAGGAGCTCAAGGGCGCGATCGAGTGGAACGAGATCAAGCCCGACTTCGGCGCGGCGGGCAACGACGATCCGATCGCCTACTGGAAGCGCGTGTCAGGTGACGGCGAGGGGCGCGAGGTTCTCGCCATTCTCGCCAACCTCCTCACGCTGGCGCCCGCGCGGCTCGCCATCGGGCGCGATGCCGAAAACGCCCTGGTTTATGTCTGGCCGTATCTCGCGGAGCTTCCGCTCGACAGTCTCACGCCGGCCGAGGAGGTCGATCTCCATCGCCTGATGCCGGCGGCCGATGCCAAGGCCATGCGCGCCGCGAAAAAATGGACGTGGTGGCGTGTCGCCATCGGCGCGGACGGAACCTGGCACACGTTCCGGAAGTATGACTGACTGCTGAGAGGCGCGGCCGGGAACCGGTTGCAGGACGGTCAACCACAGAAGTTCGGCTGCAAATCCAAGGCTGCGCTCCGCTGTCGCATCGCGGACTATGCGCTTTGTTATCAATACATTCCGGCCGATGGCTGTACGGTGTGCGCAAGATGACTATAGTGCGGCCAAACTCGGCGACCGCGGGCCTTCGACGGGCGCCGGACGTCTTCAAGTCGGAGTGACGATCATGTGGAGTTTTCGAGTTCCGGCGCTGCTTGTCGGCGCATCGCTGGTGATGCTCAGCGCCGCCGCGCCCGCCAGCGCGCAGAGCCTCAGCCAGTTCGGTAACTGGGGCGAGGCGCCCGAGCGTAGCGCCAAGTCGCCGTCCTTCCTTGGCGGCCCGGCGGTGGTCAAACCGGCGGCGCTCGCCTCGGGCGGAGCGCGGCCCTCGATCTCGCCCAAGGCGCCGCAGACGGTGGCGTTCGCCAACGGATTTCAGCCGGGATCGATCGTGATCGATACGGCTGGGCGCAAGCTCTACTACACGCTGTCGTCGGGCAGCGCCTACGTCTATCCGATCGCGGTCGGCAAGCAGGGCTTCGCCTGGACGGGCGTCGAGCGCGTGTCGAGGATCGAGGACTGGCCGGACTGGATTCCTCCCAAGGAGATGCATCAGAGGAAGAGCGGGCTGCCGCTCCGCATGACGGGGGGCTTGAGCAATCCGCTCGGCGCCAAGGCGATCTATCTCGGCAACACCCTCTACCGCATCCATGGCACGAACGATTCGGGCTCGATCGGGTCGGCGTCTTCGTCGGGATGCTTCCGCATGCACAACGCACAGGTCGTGCATCTCGCCCAGCACATCAACGCGGGGACGGTCGTCTACGTGATGCGTCGCCTGCCGAAGTCCGGCATCGTCATGCCGCCGGGCGGCGCAAAGGTTCAGGAGGCGAAGCAGCCGGCGCCCGCCGATGCCGCCCCGCCCGCCGCTGTCGAGCCTCAGCAGACGCCTGAGGCGGCGCCGCAGCAGCCAGGTGACGCCACTCCTCCGGCGGCGGAGCAGCCGCAGAGCGGGCAGGGCATCTAGGCCGGCCGGGGCAGACGTAGGCTCGTCCGATCCCTCGTTTGCGATGGCCGTGGATGGGGCCCGCAAGCGGGTGGTGCCGGTGCGCCGACTACAATATGGTGCGATTCTGACCACCACGCGGGTGAATGCCTTGCGGGTTAAGACGCGCAGAGGCGCTTATCGAACGAACGAGGTCAGGAAATGAGCAACGCAATCTCACTCGAGCTTCTGGCCTTCAACCTGAAGCTGCTCGGCCGCCAGCGCCGCAAAAGCCTTTTAATCAGCGCCGGACGCCCCGAAGACAAGAAGCGGATGCTACCTGCCATCCGCCGCATCCTCACCCTCGATGTCGAGCTCTACGCGACACCGGGGACCTACCGCTTCTTCGACCAGCACGGTCTCAAGAGCACCGAGATCCACAAGATCACCGACGGGCGCTCGCCGAACATCCTGTCGTTCCTCAAGGCCAACCGCTTCGATCTCGTCATCAACGTGCTGACGGGAGACGAGGACTACGACGAGAGCTCAGATGCCAAGCTGATCCGCAAGCTCTCGATCGAGAACGGCATCCCGCTCATCACGGATGCCGACGTGGCCATCGCCACGCTCGAGCAGATCATCATCGACGCGGAGCGCGGCACGTATCGCTACCGGCTCGCCGACGACAGCGAGCCGTGGAACCTCAGGCTGCGTTTTCTCGCGGCGGCGGAGCAGCACGGCGGCCTCGCCAACCATCACGCCCACTTTGACAAGGCCTATCTGATCACGCTCGACAACCTGCGGCTCTCGCAGGTCGACATGCAGAAGAAGTGGGAGCTCTACCGCTACCTCAAGGAGAACTACACGCACGACGACCTCGTCGAGCGCATCAGCCGCGGCCTCGAGACCATGATCCAGCAGGGCGTGACCTACTGCCGGACGATGGTGGACGCGGACAGCACGGTGGGCCTGCTGCCGATGCGGGCCGCGCTCGAGGTGAAGCGGCGCTACGCGGATCGCATCCGCTTCGAGGTCGGCGTGCAGCCGCTGCAGGGCGTGCTCGATCCGGCGTCGTTCGCACAGTACGCGGAGGCCTGCGAGCTCGCCGACTACTGCGGCGGGCTCCCGTCGCGTGACCGGCCGCAGCCCGAGCGGCATCTCGACGTGGTGCTGTCGCTGGCCAAGAAGCTCGGCAAGCCGGTCGACGTGCATATCGACCAGGAGAACAATCCGCTCGAGAACGAGACGGAGCTCTTGGCCGAGAAGACCATCGAGCACGGCATGCAAGGGCGGGTGTTCGGCGTGCACGCGATCTCGCTCGCGGCCAAGGAGGAGCGCGAGCAGGACCGCATCATCGAGAAGGTGCGCGAAGCGGACATGGGCATCATCATCTGCCCGTCGGCCGCGCTCAGCATGAAGCAACTGCCGATGATGGCGCCGCTGCACAACTCGATCGCTCCCTACGTCAAGCTGCGCGAAGCGGGCGTGCGAACCTACCTCGGCGTCGACAACGTGCACGACCTCTTCATGCCGATGGTGGACGGCGACATCTGGACGGAAGCGCGCATGCTGATGGAGGCGTGCCGGTTCTACGACATCGACCAGGTAGCGGAGTGGGCCTGCCAGAAGCCGATCGCCCTCGAAGCCCCGGCCAAGAGCAAGCCGGAGCCGGTCGCCAGGGTGGCCGCGAGCAGCGACAAGGAGCCGGCCAAGAAGCGCGCGGCCGGAGGGCGGCGCGGGCGGTAATGTCCGATCGCGCTTGATCCAATTCAGGCGGTGTGCTCGTTGAAGCTTGCGTGGATGGCCGCCTTCGCGGCCATGACGGAGTTTGTGCTGGCGGCTCACCCCAAATTCACGTCATCCCGGCGTCATGGCAGGGCCGTGCTCCGCATGGACGGCCGGGACCCAAGCAAGTGAGAGCGGACCGAAGTGGTGTGCGAGACGTGACTTTCGGAGAGTCGTGACGATGTCACCCGTGAACATCGCGGTGCTGGAGGATCGCGGCGCCGTTGCGGTGACGGGCGCGGATGCGGCGAAGCTGCTTAGCGGGCTCATCACCAACGACATGGCGCTGCTCGATGACGCCCATGAGCGGGTTCCGGCGCTCTATGCGGCGCTGCTCAGCCCGCAAGGCAAGATCCTGTTCGACTTCCTCGTAGCGCGGGCCGGCGACGGCTTCCTGCTCGAGACGGCGCGCGAGCGAGCGGGCGATCTCGTGAAGCGGCTTTCGATGTACAAGCTGCGCGCGGCGGTGGAGATCCGCGACGTGTCGGCGGACACCGTTGTCGGTGCCCTGTGGGGCTGCGATCCGGCGTCGGGCGGTAGGGTCGAGGGATCGGTGTCGTTCGCCGACCCGCGTCTTCTCGCGCTGGGGCAGCGCGTTTTGGCCGACGCGCGATCCGCCGAGCGTGTTCTTGCGGCGACCGACGGTGTGGCTCAGCCGGCCGAGGCCTATCATGCGCATCGCATCGGGCTTGGCGTGCCGGAGGGCGGGCGTGACTTCGCTTTCGGCGATACCTTCCCGCACGAGGCGCTGCTTGACCAGCTCAACGGCATCTCGTTCACGAAAGGCTGCTTCGTCGGGCAGGAGGTGGTGTCGCGCATGCAGCATCGTACGACGGTGCGCAAGCGCATCGTCTGTGTCTCGTCCGAGGAGGACTTGCCTCGGGATCATATGCCGGTCCAGGCTGGCGAGGCCGAGATCGGCCGTCTCGGCTCGGTGGCAGGGCGGCGCGGGCTCGCGCTCGTGCGCATCGATCGCGTGGCCGAGGCGCAGCGCGGGGGCATCGCGCTCACGGCGGGCGGCGTGCCGCTCCGCATCGAGGTGCCGGCGTTCGCGAGCTTTCGCATCGAGGCCGCCGCATGACGTCGCGTGAGACGGCAAACCTCGCGCGCTGTCCGTGGGCGGGCACCGATCCGCTGTATCAGCAGTACCATGATATGGAATGGGGCGTGCCGCACGCCGACGATCAGCGCCTGTTCGAGAAGCTCGTGCTCGAAGGCTTCCAGGCCGGGCTGTCGTGGATCACAATCCTCAGAAAGCGCGACAACTTTTGCCGCGCCTTTCATGGCTTCGACGCCAAGAGGATCGCGCGCTACACGGAGCGCGACGTCGCGCGCCTCATGGCGGACGAGGGTATCATTCGCAACCGGTTGAAGATCGAGGCGACCATCAGCAACGCCAAGGCGTATCTCGAGATCAAGACACAGGGCACGCTGGCTGCGTTCCTCTGGCAAGCGCTCGGCAAGCGCGGGGTTCGGCCCGTGCGCCGCACGATGGGCGACATTCCGCCGGTGACCGACGAGGCGGTCATGCTGTCGAAGGCCTTGAAGAAGGCCGGCTTCCGCTTCGTAGGGCCCACGTCCATGTACGCGTTCATGCAATCGACGGGCATGGTCAACGACCATCTCGTGGGATGCCCGCGCCACGCCGCCTGCGCGAAGCTGCAGCGCGCGTTCGCTCCGCCCGTGGCGTGATGGCGATGGGGAAGCCCGAAAACGGCAATGGCAACGGAGTGGCGCCGCCGCGCGCCTGGCAGCGCATGCTGTCGGGCCGCCGGCTCGATCTCCTCGATCCCTCGCCCGCCGACATCGCTATCGAGGACATTGCGCACGGGCTCGCCAGGGTCGCGCGCTGGAACGGGCAGACGCGGGGGGCACATGCCCTCTCGGTCGCGCAGCACACGCTCCTGGTGGAGGAGATCGCGGGGGATCTCAACCCGGAGTGGCCGTCCGCCTGGCGGCTCGCGGCGCTGCTGCATGACGCGGCCGAGTACGTGATCGGCGACCTGATCAGCCCGTTCAAGACGGCGATCGGCCTCGACTACAAGGCGTTCGAGGGCAAGCTGCTCGAGGCGGTGCACGTGCGCTTCGGGTTGCCGGCGGCGCTCCCGCGCGACGTGGCCGCCGCGATCAAGGGCGCCGATCGAATCGCGGCCTACTACGAGGCGACCCAACTCGCGGGGTTCTCGGTCGAGGAGGCGACGCTTTTTTTCGGCAAACCAGCGGCGACCGGTCCCATGCTCGCGGGGAAGCTCGAAGGGCTCGCTCCGCTTCCCGCGGCGGACGCACAACGGCTCTTTCTTGAACGATTTGCAGTGCTCACGCCCGAGCGTTGAATCGGTGCAGCCAACTTGCGGCGGCGCTTCGGATTTATTCCCGCCGACGCGAAGAATTTCCCGCTCGATTGGTACCCGAAAATAGCCATTATCAACGTTTAGCGGCACAGCACAAAGGAGCTTGTGTCATGGTAGCGGATATGAACTTCAAGCGGCGAATCCACGACGTGGACGACGACGCAGAGGCAGCTCACCACTTGGCATCTCGCAACGAGCCGGCGGGCATCGAAATCGGACTCAACGCGGCTATCGTCGCCGTCATCGACGACGAGCCCGTGGTCCTCGTGATCCGCAGCGACACAGACCATGCGAACATCGACGGCCTGCCGTTCGGGCCCTTCTCGCCGGTCGCGCACCGCACGCTCGAAAGCGGGCTCAGAACCTGGGTCGAGGAGCAGACGGGGCTGGGTCTCGGCTACGTCGAGCAGCTCTACACGTTCGGAGACAGGGGACGCCTCGCGGAGCCGAGCGAAGCTTCGATGCATGTGGTGTCGATCGGCTATCTTGCGTTGACCGAGACAGGACACGCGCGCGATCTCGCGCACGGCTCATGGCGGAGCTGGTACCAGTACTTCCCGTGGGAGGACTGGCGCAAAGGCAAGCCGGAGATTCTTTCCGCCGAGATCGAGCCGCGCCTCAAGCAATGGATCCAGTCGCCGGCTGCGCGGTCGGCGCCGATCCGGCCGGTGCCGCGCGAGGATCGCGTGCGCATCTGCTTCGGCCTCGACGGCGGCGCGTGGGACGAGGAAAAGGTGCTCGACCGTTTCGAGCTCCTCTACGACGCAGGCCTCGTCGAGGAAGCACGCCGCGATGGGCGCGAGGCTGCGCTGGCGTGGGGCAGCCTGCCCCGGTTCGGCACGCCCATGGTGTTCGATCACAGGCGCATTCTCGCAACCGCGATCGGGCGCGTGCGCGCCAAGATCAAGTATCGCCCCGTGATCTTCGAGCTGATGCCGGACGACTTCACGCTGTTCGAGCTGCAGAAGACGGTGGAGGCGATCCTCGGTCCGCACCTGCACAAGCAGAATTTCCGCCGCCTCGTGGAGAGCGCCGGGCTCGTCGAGCCCACGGGCGAAGTCAAGACACAGACCGGCGGCCGGCCGGCGAAACTCTTCCGCTTCCGGCGTGAGGTGGTGCTCGAGCGGCCCGCGCCGGGCGTGCGGGTGAAGGCGGTTCGCGTGTGATCCGCAGGCGGTCCTTCTGTCTGCGGATGCCGGGTGGCGCGAATTTTTTTCGGGGATAGCCTGGAAAATTGGCACCGGCTCAATTAGATTCAGTGTGAACGCTCAATGCTCGACTAGAGCATAATAAAGGAACCAAGAGGGCTCCAGGAGCGTAGGAGTGACTGGCCTCAGGCGGCCGGTATTTTTCAGGACTCCTATATACTCTAGTTGAGTATATAGGAGGGAGGATGAAAAATGGCGCTTGGTTCTTCCCCTTCGGCTCTCACGCTGGACCGTGGCGAGACGCATGCTCCCGAGGCTCATGCCGCCAAGGCACCGGCTTCTCGTTCGATCGCTCCGCCGCTGGCGTTCACGCCGGCGCTCAAGCGCGAGATGGAGCCGCTTTACGAGCGCGTGAAGCATGTCGTGACGCCGATGGAGTGGGTGCAGTACGCGCCCATCATCCGCGCCATCAACGAGCTCAAGGTCAAGCGCAACGCCGTCATCCTGGCGCACAACTACATGACGCCGGAGATCTTCCACTGCGTGGGCGATTTCCGCGGCGACAGTCTGCAGCTCGCAAAGGAAGCCGCGCGCACGGAAGCCGACATCATCGTGCAGGCCGGCGTGCACTTCATGGCCGAGACCTCGAAGCTGCTCAATCCCGACAAGACGGTGCTGATCCCCGATCCGCTGGCGGGCTGCTCGCTCGCTTCCTCGATCACGCCCGAGGACGTGCGTGCGCTGCGCGTCGCCTATCCCGGCGTGCCGATCGTGACCTATGTCAACACGAGCGCGGCGGTGAAGGCCGAGTGCGATATCTGCTGCACCTCGTCGAACGCGGTGAAGATCGTCGAGAGCCTCGGCGCGCCGCGCGTGCTTCTGATCCCTGACGAGTATCTCGCCAAGTACGTGCAGACCAAGACCAAGGTCGAGATCATCGCCTGGAAGGGTCACTGCGAGGTGCACGAGCGCTTCACGGGCGAGGAGATGGCGGCCATGCGCGCCGCCGAGCCCGGCCTCAAGATCATCGCGCATCCCGAGTGCCCGCCGGACGTGATCGCGGCGTCCGACTTCACCGGCTCGACGGCGGCCATGATCGACTGGGTCAAGACCAAGCGTCCGCCCAAGGTGGTGCTCGTCACGGAGTGCTCGATGGCCTCCAACGTCGCGGCCGAGACGCCGGACGTCGAGTTCGTGCGGCCGTGCAACCTCTGCCCGCACATGAAGCGCATCAGCCTCGAGAAGATCTACGAGGCGCTGCTCTACAACCGCTACGAGGTGACGGTCGATCCCGAGGTGGCGGCGAAGGCGCGCCGCGCCGTCGAGCGCATGGTCGAGGCCTCGGCCTGACGATGCCGATGCGGGCCGCCTGAGGCCCGCACATGGTCTGGGTCTTTGGAGAGACCTATGAGTCACGCTTCGGACGGACAGGGTCCGAAGCGATCATGGTCTAGGGCACCGGGGAGGTGCACATGGATTTCGATCGCACGCGACTGACGCAGGGTTTTTCCGATCCCAAGACCGTGCTCGGGGCGGGTGACATCGTCGTCATCGGCGCCGGGCTCGCGGGGCTTTTCACCGCGCTCCGCCTCGCGCCGCTGCCGGTGACCGTGGTCGCCGCCGCACGCCTCGGCGAAGGCGCGTCGAGCGTCTGGGCACAGGGCGGCATCGCGGCCGCCGTCGGCGAGGGCGATACGCCGGAGAAGCATGCCGCCGACACCATCGCTGCCGGCGGCGGTATCGTGGATCGGCACGTGGCCGAGGTGGTCGCGGCGGAGGCGCCGGAGCGCATCGCCGATCTCCTGCGCTACGGCGTGCCGTTCGACCGCGATCTGGCCGGGCATTACGTGCTCTCGCGCGAGGCGGCGCATTCGCGGGCGCGCGTCGTGCGCGTCTCGGGCGACCGGGCGGGCGCGGCCATCATGCAGGCCTTGATCGCGGCCGTGAAGGCGACGCCGTCGATCCGGGTGCTCGATGGCTACGAGGCGCTCGACCTCATTCTCGACGCCGGTGCCGACGGCGGCGGGCGCGCCTGCGGCGTGCGCCTGGTGCGCACCGAGGCGCGGGGTACCGGCACCTTCGACTTCATGCCGGCCTCCGCGGTCGTGATGGCGACCGGCGGGGCGGGCGCGCTCTATGGCGTGACGACGAACCCCATCTACGCCCGCGGCGAGGCCATCGCCTTCGCGGCACGAGCCGGCGCGGTGATCGCGGACGCGGAGTTCGTGCAGTTCCATCCGACCGCCATCGATGCGGGCATCGATCCGGCGCCGCTCGCCTCCGAGGCGCTGCGCGGCGAGGGCGCGACGCTGATCAACGGCGCGGGCGAGCGCTTCATGCTGGCGCTCGACTCGGCGGGCGAGCTCGCGGCGCGCGACGTGGTGGCGCGCGGCGTGTTCGCGGAGATTGCCGCGGGCCGTGGTGCCTTCCTCGATTGCCGGAGCGCGATCGGCGCGGACTTCCCGGAGGCCTTCCCAACCGTCTACGGGCATTGCGTCGCGGCCGGCATCGATCCCGTCATCCAGCCGATCCCGGTCGCGCCCGCCGCGCACTACCACATGGGCGGCGTGGCGACGGACCTTCACGGGCGCACCTCGCTCGAAGGCTTGTGGGCGGTCGGCGAGGTGGCGTCGACGGGTCTTCACGGCGCCAACCGGCTGGCTTCGAACTCGCTGCTCGAGGCCGTCGTGCTCGGCGCGCGGGCCGCCGACGATATCGGGCGTCTCGTCACGCCCGGCATGGCGCGGCCGATCGCCAAGACGTATCGCGCGGGCCCGCAGCGGCTGCTCGACATGAAGCGGCGCGCTCGCCTCGTCGGCACGCTTCGCACGACGATGAGCGCGCATGTCGGCGTGGTGCGCGACGGCGCGGGTCTCGAGGCGGCACTCGGCGTCGTGCGCGAGATCGGGGCGGAAGCCGGTGACGACCGCATGGTCGTCAACATGGCGCTCGCCGCCGAGATCATCGCCGGTTCGGCGCTCATGCGCACGGAGAGCCGCGGCGCGCACTTCCGCTCCGACTACCCAGAGCCCGACGCCGCGCAGGCGCATCGCAGCGCCGTGACGCTCGGCGAGGTGCGGGCCAAGGCGACGCGCGTGGGGCGGCGCGCGGATACCCGGTGCGAGGTGGAGCTCAGCCCGTGAGGGACGTGCCGGGCGAAGCGGGCCTGCCGCGCGTTCTCGTCGAGCGCGCCGTCAAAGAGGCGCTGGCCGAGGATCTCGGCACGCGCGGCGACATCACGACCGACGCGACGGTGGCAGCGGATGCGACGGCGGCCGCAACGTTCGGCGCGCGAAAGGCGGGTGTGATCGCCGGGCTCACCGTCGCCGAGGCGGCGCTTCATGCGGTCGATCCACGCGTCAGTTTCGAGGCCCTGGTTCAAGACGGCTCAACCGTGGACGCCGGTGTCGTGGTGGCGCGCGTCGCGGGTCCGGCCCGCGCGCTGCTCACGGGTGAGCGCGTCGCGCTCAACTTCCTCTCTCACATGAGCGGCATCGCGACGCTGACGCGCCGTTATGTCGAGCGGATTGCGGGAACGGGCGCGCGCATCGCGGATACGCGCAAAACGACGCCGGGCCTGCGCGCCTTCGAGAAATACGCCGTGCGCTGCGGGGGCGGGGTCAACCACCGCTCGGGGCTCTACGACGCCATCCTGATCAAGGACAATCACATCGTGGCCGCGGGTGGGGTCGAGGCCGCCATTCGCGCGGCGCGGGCGCATGCGGGGCACATGGTCAAGATCGAGGTGGAGGTTGGAAGCCTCGACGAGCTTCAGGCGGCGCTCCGCCACGCCATCGATGCCGTGCTGCTCGACAACATGGACGTGACGGTCCTGCGACAGGCGGTGGCGATGGTCGGCGGGCGCGTGACGACCGAAGCCTCGGGCGGCGTGACGCTCGATACCGTGCGCGCGATCGCGGAGACGGGCGTCGATCTCATCTCCGTCGGTGCGCTGACGCATTCGGCGCCCATCCTCGACCTGGGGCTGGACTTCCTGCCATAGTTCGCAGTTAACCTCTGTATTCGAGAGCGTTGTCAGATCTCTAGGGGCAACTACGGAGCCACTTGATTTCGCCTCAGTTGTTGCACATGTCTGGCGAGCCTCGCGGAACGCAAGCGCGAGGTTTCACGTGCGTGCCATTGTGCTCGCATCTACGGAGGGACAGACGATGGTGGTCGGTATCGTAATCTGGGGCTTGTCAGCGATCGTCGCTGCTGCGCTGGCCGGGTTCGTCGCCGGCTGGAAGAACCGCGACTATTCCTACTGGATGGCCTGGTGCTTTCTCGTGCCTCCGCTCCTCTTGTGGCTCATCCTGATGCCGCGCAAGCAGGGCCCGCGCCCGCGCCGTCCGAGCCTCGATGAGATCGATCGCATCGAGCAGCGCGACCTGACGCTTTAGTCGGCTTTGCCGCTTCGCCGACTCCGTCATTCCGGACAAGCGACCGCGAAGCGGAGCGCTGAGCCGGAAACCAGCACAAAGCTCCTATCGCAGATCTTTCGCGTCTTCGACGACTCTTCCGCTGGGTTCCGGGTCTCGCTCGTGTGCGCTCGCTTCGCCCGGAATGACGGAGAAAGGATGACGTCGCGCGCGTGCGCTCAGCTCGCGAGCTTGGCGCGGATGGAGGCCTGGGCGGCAGCGAGGCGCGCGACGGGGACGCGGAAGGGCGAGCACGACACGTAGTCGAATCCCGCCGCGTGGAAGAAGGCGATCGAGGCGGGATCGCCGCCATGCTCGCCGCAGATGCCAACCTTGAGGCCCGGCTTTGCCGCGCGGCCGCGCGCGATGCCGAGGCGCACGAGCTCACCCACGCCCTCCTGATCGATCGAGACGAACGGGTCCGCCTCGTAGACGCCCTGCGTTGCGTAGGCGGAGAGGATCGGCGCGGCATCGTCGCGGGACAAACCCAGGACGGTTTGCGTCAGATCGTTGGTGCCGAAGGAGAAGAAGTCGGCGCCATCCTCGCCGGCGGCCAACTCGCCGCCCATGAGACAGGCGCGGGGCAGCTCGATCATGGTGCCGAGCTTGTAGGCGAGGGCCGTGCCACTCTCCTTCTCGACCGCCTCCGCCGTGGCGCGGATGACGCCGGCCAGGATGTCGTACTCGCGCCGGTAAGCGACGAGGGGAATCATGATCTCGGGCTCGACGCGCGCGCCGAGGCGCTTCTCCGCCTCGATGGCGGCCTCGAAGATGGCGCGCGCCTGCATCTCGGGGATCTCGGGGTAGCGAATGGCGAGGCGCGAGCCGCGCAGGCCCAGCATGGGATTGAACTCCGAGAGCTCGGCGATGCGGCTCTTGAGTTTATCGACCGGCATGCCGAGGGCCGCGGCGACGGCCTCGACCTCGCGCTCCTGGCGCGGCAGGAACTCGTGCAGAGGCGGATCGAGAAGGCGGATGGTCACCGGCAGCTCGCCCATGATCTCGAACAGCTCGACGAAGTCGGCGCGCTGGACGGGGAGGATCTTGGCCAGCGCCGCCTTGCGGCCGCTTTCGGTCGTGGCGCAGATCATCTCGCGCATGGCGAGGATGCGCTCGGTGTCGAAGAACATGTGCTCGGTGCGGCAGAGGCCGATGCCCTGGGCGCCGAAGGCGCGCGCCTGACGCGCATCCTTGGGCGTGTCGGCGTTGGCGCGCACGGCGAGGCCTCGGGCCTCGTCCGCCCACGCGACGAGGCGCGCGAAGTCGCCCGAGAGCTGCGGCTGGCGCATGGGCACGGCGCCCGCATAGACGCGGCCGGTCGCGCCGTCGATGGTGATCACATCGCCGGCCTTGAGCAGCTTCTGGCCGATGCTCAAGGTTCCTGCCTTCTCGTTGATGCGCAGCGCACCGGCGCCCGAGACGCAGGGCACGCCCATGCCGCGCGCGACGACGGCGGCGTGGCTGGTCATGCCGCCGCGCGCGGTCAGGATGCCGGCGGACGCGTGCATGCCGTGGATGTCCTCCGGGCTCGTCTCGGTGCGCACGAGAATGACGTCGTGGCCCTGATGCTTCTGGCGCTCGGCCTCCTCGGAATCGAAGACGATCTCGCCCACGGCGGCGCCCGGGGAGGCGGGGAGCCCGGCGGTCAGAAGCTCTTTCTCCGCGTCGGCGTCGATGGTCGGATGCAGGAGCTGGTTGAAGCCCGCGGGATCGACGCGCAGCACGGCTTCGTCATGCGTGATGGTGCCTTCCTCGGCGAGGTCGACCGCGATCTTGACGGCGGCCTCGGTGGTGCGCTTGCCGGAACGCGTCTGCAGCATCCAGACCTTGCCGTTCTGGATCGTGAACTCGATGTCCTGCATGTCGCGGTAGCGGCGCTCGAGGATGTCGAAGATGCGCCTCAGCTCGGCAAAGGATTGCGGCATCTCCTCCTCGAGCGAGGGGTTCGGATCTTCGGCCTCGCGGCGTGCTTTCGCCGTCAAGGGCTGGGGCGTGCGGATGCCGGCCACAACGTCCTCGCCCTGGGCATTGACGAGATACTCGCCGTAGATCTCGTTGGCGCCCGTGGACGGATTGCGCGTGAAGGCGACGCCCGTCGCGGAGGTGTCGCCCATGTTGCCGAAGACCATGGCCTGCACGTTGACAGCGGTGCCCCAGCCGTCGGGGATGGCGTGCAGGCGGCGATAGGTGACGGCGCGCGCGTTCTGCCAGGAGCCGAAAACGGCGGCGATGGCGCCCCAGAGCTGCTGGCCGGTGTCCTGCGGAAAAGGCGTGCCGGCCGTGCTGACGATGGCCTCCTTGTAAAGGTCGATCACCTTCAGCCAGTCGGAAGCGGCGAGCTCGGTGTCGAACGCGAAGCCGTTCAGGTTTTTGTAGTTGTCGAGGATGTCCTCGAAGGTGCCGTGATCGACGCCGAGCACGACGTCGCCGTACATCTGTATGAAGCGGCGGTAGCTGTCGTAGGCGAAGCGGTCGTCACCGGCCTGGCGGGCGAGGCCGGCCACCGTGCGATCGTTGAGGCCCAAGTTCAGGATGGTGTCCATCATGCCGGGCATCGAGGCGCGGGCGCCCGAGCGAACGGCGACGAGCAGGGGGTTGGTCTCGCTGCCGAACTCGGCGCCGGTCTCCTCGGCGATTCTGGCGAGCGCGTCCTCGACTTGAGGTGCCAAAGCTTCAGGCAGGCGACGCCCGTGATCGTAGTAAAGCCCGCAGACCTCGGACGTAATCGTGAAGCCGGGCGGTACGGGCAGCCCGATGCTCGCCATCTCCGCGAGGTTGGCCCCCTTGCCGCCCAGAAGATCGGTCAAAGCGGCGCTGCCCTCGGCCTTGCCGGCGGCGAAGTAGTAGACCCATTTGGGGGCGGCGCCCGAGGATGGCGGAGCCGATGCCATTGCGCCTCTCTCAGAGCGAAAATGCGTGCCGGGGCACACGATCCTTCCGGTGCCGGGACTGTGGCACAGGCATTCGGCATGCGCCAACACTCCCTTTGACGGCGCGCGGCCGATCTCGCACTCTCGCCCCCTCCTCATTAAAGCAGGGTTGCCATGACGGATCACGTGCCCAAGGTTCTCGAACGGCTGGACCGGAATTTCGATGCCGGTCTCGAGCGGCTGTTCTCGCTGCTCAAGATCGAAAGCATCTCGACGGACCCCGCCTACAAAGGCGAATGCCGGCGCGCGGCCGAGTGGTGTGCCGCCGGGCTAACGGAAGCCGGCATTCCCGCAAGCGTGCGGGTGACGGGCGGACATCCGATCGTGGTCGGCCATGACCGGGAGAAGGTGGCCAAGGGTACGCCGCATGTCCTTTTCTACGGACACTACGACGTACAACCTCCCGATCCGCTGGCGCTCTGGACCAAGCCGCCCTTCGAGCCGCGCATCGCCACCGACAAGGCGAACGGCCGCGTGATCGTCGCGCGGGGAGCGGAGGACAACAAAGGTCAGCTCATGACCTTTCTCGAGGCGGCGCGCGCCTGGACGGAGGTCGCGGGCGCACTGCCGGTCGCGGTGTCGGCGATGATCGAGGGCGAGGAGGAGTGCGGGTCGCCGTCGCTGCCGGCCTTCCTCAAGAAGAGTGGGCGCGAGATCACCGCCGACCTCGTGCTCGTGTGTGACACAGGGCAGTGGGACAAGGATACACCCGCGATCACGACCATGCTGCGCGGGCTCGCCGGCATCGAGGTCGTCGTCAAGGGGCCGTCGCGCGACCTGCATTCGGGGCTCTACGGCGGGCCGGCGATGAACCCGATCCGCGCGCTCGCGGCCGTCGTCGGCAAGATGCACGACGCCAAGGGGCGCATCCGCATCCCGGGCTTCTACGACGGTGTCGAGAAGCCCTCGCGGGCGCAGCTCAAGCAATGGCAGGCGCTGGGGCTCGAGGCCAAGCAGCTGCTCGGCCCGATCGGGCTTTCGACGCCGGCTGGCGAGGCGTCGTTCTCGCTGATCGAGCAGCTCTGGTCGCGGCCCACGCTCGAGTTCAACGGCATCACGGGCGGCTATCAGGGCGCGGGATCGAAGACGGTCATTCCGTCTCAGGCGTCGGTCAAGATCACGTGCCGTCTCGTGCCCGGCCAGGATCCCGAGCACGTGCTCGCCTGCGTGCGCGCGTTTGTGGGCGACAACCTGCCGCCCGACTGCACGGCGGAGTTCATCGGCGGACACGGCAGCGAGGCAATCGGCTTCGACACGTCGGGCGCGGCGATGCGGGCCGCGGCGGACGCGCTCACCGAGGAGTGGGGCGCCAAGACCGTGCTCATGGGATGTGGCGCATCGATCCCGATCGTGACGTCGTTCAAGTCCGTGCTCGGCATGGACAGCCTTCTGATCGGCTTCGGCGTGGAAGACGACCGAATCCATTCGCCGAACGAGAAATACAACCTCAAGAGCTTCAAGAAGGGCGCGCGAAGCTGGGTGCGCATTCTCGACGCGCTGGCGCGGCAAGCCGCCTGACCATGCGCGCTCCTCCCAAACTCACATGGCCCGGATTGCTGGCGCTGATCGCGGTCGCGGCCGTTCTCATGTACCTCGAGCGGCGTGGAGACGGCGGCCTGACGCCGGCGGTCGAGACCGCGGGTGCCCGCACGGCCAGCGCCGACGCCGACTTCGACTACTACGCGCTCGTGCTCTCGTGGAGCCCGACCCATTGCGATAGCGCGGAAGGCCGGGACGACGACGCGCAATGCGCGCCGCGCAACAGGCGGCCTTATGCGTTCATCCTGCATGGGCTTTGGCCGCAGTACGAGCGCGGCTATCCGGAGGTGTGCCGCGTCGCGGACAGCTGGGTGCCCCAAGACGTGATCGGCGGGATGATGGATATCATGCCCAGCAAGGGGTTGATCATTCACGAGTACCGCAAGCACGGGAGCTGCTCGGGGCTCGCGCCGCGCCCCTACTACGAGCTGGCGCGCCGGGTGTTCGACAGCGTGCGCATCCCCGAGCAATTCCGCAGTCCGAGCGAAGCGCAGTTCCTCGATCCCGGCGACGTGGTGCGGGCTTTCGTCGCCGCCAATCCGCAACTCAACGCCAACATGATCGGCGTTGCCTGCGGGGGGCCGGGCAGCCGGATGCGCGAGGTGCGCATCTGCTTCGGCAAGTCTGGCGGGCCGCGCCCTTGCGGCGCAAACGAGGACCAGGGCAAGCTCTGCCGCAGCTCGCGCATGCACGTGCCTCCGGTGCGCTGAACCACGTCCTTATCCACAGGGCCCAGCAGTGCTGTGGATAACTTCTCGCCCGCCCGCGCTTCGCCACATTGAAGCTTGCGGGTGCAGGCCGCGCGTCTCAAGCTTCGAGTCGTGATGCGTTTGGTTTCGCACAGCGGGCTGGACGCATGCAGGGATCTGCTCAGAGACGCGATTACGAGCCGGCGTTCGCGTCGAGCGGTCTCGATGCTGCAGCGCTTGGTGCTTCAGGGATGGGGCGCGTCGGCCCGCGACGCGCCTCCCGCAGGCAGCCGGCGTGGCTCCACGGCGCGGCGGGGATGCTCGATGGCATCGGGGGCCTCGGCTGGAGCGTCATCGGATTCGTCGTAGGGGCTGTGTTTTGGCACTTCATCGGCTTTTGGGGGTTCGTGTCGGAGGTCGTGCTCGCGGGCAGGCCGCCAGAACCCGCGGCCCAGTCCCGGATGCATACGCCCGCCGTGGCGGAGAAGCGCCCGGTGCAGGTGGCGGACGCCGCGCCTTGCACGGTGCTCGCACTCGACCGGCAGACGGGCGTCACGTCGGCACGCGCGTGCGTGGAGAGTGGCTCCGCGTTGCGCGCGGATGCGTTCCAGGGGCGAGAGGATCGCATCGTCGTCACACCCCGGATGATCGGGCGGGCCGCGATCGCGTCCGACTGATGCGGTGCAGCGTGCTCAGTGCTCTGCAGAACAAGGAAATTCAAGCACGTGTGGCAAGGTCTTCAAACTCCTTTGCTAACAACGCGCTCTGTCATTGTGCGGATGTAGCGTGCCAAATATGGGCGCGCTGTCGCCCGAAAGCTGCCCTCAAGCGGCGCTATCAGCCCGCCCGCCCGTGTCTCAGATCCTCGGGCCATATCTCGTTGTTGTGGAGTCGTTGGATATGAACTTTCACGCCGGACAGAGCTGGACCTATCGCGCGCCGAGGGGCTTCGAAGCCTCGCGGCTCCTGATCGGCGCCATCGCGACGTTCGACCATGATCGCTCGATCTTGTGCTGCGCGGCCGTGCACGCGCCGCGCCGACATTCCGACGGGCGTCTCGAGATGGTGACCATCCCGTTTCTGCCGATGACGGACGCGGCGTTCTCGGCCAGCGTGCTCGCGCTCGATGGGGATGCGGAGCTGCCCCCGAGCTTCGCCGAGGGTCTCGAGGCGTGGAGCAACGATCCCAAGGGGGTGACGGCCTTCACGGTGCCGTTCGAGGGCTTCCTGGATCAGATGATCGCCCAGCAGATGGCCGAGATCGCCGGATTGTCCGCAGCCTAGCCCTTTTCGAGTTAACTGGCTTTGCGCAGGCGCTCGGGGCGCCACGAGGCGGGCGCGATGGCGATGTAGCCAAGCCCGGGCGCCGGCATGTCGACGCTCGCGAGGCGCGTCGGGTCGAGGCTCCAGCGCTCCGCAAGGCGCAGCACGTGCTCCTCCGTCGGGTAGAGGATGATCTCGCCGCCGGCATCGCCCTTACGCCCGCGGACGCCGCGGAAATCGAACAGCTTGAGGCCGAGCGCGCGCTCCTCCCTGGTCGTGCGGCCGCGGTTCCAAACCACGCCTTGCTCGGTCATGGCGAAGGCGCGCACGACACGCCCCTCCAGCACGCGTGCCCAGGCGAACACGTCGATCGGGGGGTAGGCAAAGAAATACTGCACCTCGACGAACTGGCGCCCCAGGTGGCTCAGGAGCGGCATGCATTTGTCGGCGAAGGGGCGGCGGCCCACCGGGTAGGGCAGGGCCAGGCCGACGACGAAGGTCCAGCCGTTGACGGGCGGTGAAATGAAGACGTGGTCGTTGCCCAACCGGTCGTCGTAGGCCGTGCCGATGCCCGATCTCCAGTTGCAGGGCTGGGGCGCCACGACACCGAGCGCCTCGACGACGGCCTCCGTGTCGCGGCTGCGTACCGCGAGCCATGCCATCCTGTAGCCGAAGCCCGCGGGCGGGTCGGGCCGCTGCTCGAAGATGACGCGCCCTTCGGCGATCCTCGGCGCGAGCACGTGGGCCGCGACGGCGACCGTCAGAGCGACCATGATGGCGATGGTCAGAATCATGGAGCTGCTCGAAATTTCGCCTGCCAAGTGATTGGCAGCGGTCGCGCAGCGGATCAAGCGCCGGCCGATAAGAGCTGGGGACAAGCTCGGGCAGCGATTGCCCCCGCGCGAGGCTCGAAAACAAACGAGGCCAGCCTGCTTTCGTTCGCCGGCCGCGGGGGGGCCGACGATCTCTGCGAGGCTGGCCTCTTCTCACCGCCAGGCGTGGCGGCCGCAAGACGGACGCGCGATGACGAGGGCGAATTGCGCGTCCCTCTTCTGGCCCTCTCAAGCGAGCTATCTGAGCGTGACAGCCCATGCCCCTTCGTTGGGAGATGGGGCGAGAGGATCAGTCCGGAGGTATCCCGATAAACAGGCTAACGCCGCTCGGTGACAGCGACATGAACACTGTGCGACGACTGCGTATCAGCATGTCGGGCGCGCACGCTCCTTCCCATCGCTCGAGGAAGCGAACGGAAATCGCGTTCGGGTCGCGCGTACTGTCAGACTAGGGCAGCGTCACCTTGGCGGTGAAGACGAAGCGCTCGTCGCAGAGGCCCTGCGAGACGCAAAGGCCGCCGGCCCCGACAACGTCGATGTCGGTGTCCCAGTAGCGGAAATCGAACGTGAATTTCTCGACGGCGAGCACCAGGCCCGCGTTCCAGTACTGGTAATCCTCGGCGGTCGTGCCGCCGGGGCTGAAGTTGTCGTCCCGGTCACCGTAGACGGTGCCCCAGGTGCCAGAGATCGAGGGCGTGAAGATGCCGAACTGCGGAAGGGCGTAGGAGGCCACGCTCTCGAGTGTGAACACCTCGCCGACCTCACCGCCGTATTCGGGCGAATAATACAACGTGGTGCCGCTGGTCAGACCCTTGATCCACGGCGATTCCATGCTGTAGCCGGCCTTGAGCTCCACGTAGTCGAGCTCGGCTGCGGAATCGTCCGCGCTCGGGTAGGCGTAATAGATGACGCCGAAATCGAAGGTGACCGGGCCCCAAAGCGGGCCGGGGCCGATCGTGGGCCTTATGCCGGCGTAGAGGTCGATCTCGGCGTTAGGCGAGCCGGCGCCGAAGTCGACGTTGCTGGCCCACGCGCCGGCGTAGAAGAGGCCGTAGGTGACGTCGAGGGAGCCTTGCGCGGCGGGGTCCTCAAGGGTTTGAGAGATACCGCGGAAGATGTAGTCGCTGGTGCCGCCGACGGTGATCGAGAATGACGGGCTATCGGCAAGGACCGCGCCCGGGAGGGCCGCGCACGCCATGCCGGCGAGCAGTGCACGCATCGACCGCTTTACACTCGACATGACCACTCATTCCCCCAACAGCGCAGCGCGGAGACAGAACTCCATCCCTGTAAGGAAAGCGCAGGGAGGTTAAGCAAACAAGACCAATCGCGGGTGCGGGCCAAGGAGGTGGGGGTGTTGTGTCTCACGGGCAACGGAGCGAGCGGCAAGGCTTGAAAACATCAACAAAAACGGGGCCGCGAAGGCCCCGTTTCTGCGGTGTGCCGGACCTGACCGGGAGGGATCAGGGTAGCGGAGCTCAGGGCCCGTAGGTGAGCTTGGCGGTGAATACGAAGCGCTCGTCGGAGAGCACTCCGGTGCCGAGGCCGAGATCCAGATCCTCGCTCGTGTCCCAGTAGCGGAAGTCGAAGGCGAACCTGTCGTAGCCGAAGGTGATGCCGGCGTTCCAGTACGTGTAGTCGACGTTCTGGACGTCATCATCGTACTCATACGTACCGATGGTGCCGCTGATGGTCGGATCGAAGACCGCGATCTTGGGCAGGGCGTAGGCGAGGGTGCCTTCGACGACATAGTACTCGCCGAAATCGCCGAGAGCCTCGGGCGTGTAATAGAAGGCAGCGGTGGCGCTCAACTTCGGCAGGATCTCGCCGCTGACGGCGGCCTTGAACTCGACCGTCGTGGGCTCGCCGGCGGCCGTGTCCAGGCCGGGGTAGGTGTAGTACAGGACGCCGAAGTCGAACGTCGCCGGGCCGAGGACGGGCTTGATGCCGGCGTAGTAGTCGATCTCGAAGTTGTCGGGCGAGATGGCCTCGTCGACGTTCGAGGCCCAGAAGCCCGCATAGATGATGCCGTAGGCGAAGTCGGCTCCAGCCGAGATCGCCGGGTCGTTGTTGGTCTGCGTGATGCCGCGGAAGACGTAATCCGAGGTGATGGCGGCGTTGACCGACCAGCTGAACTCGCGCTCCTCAGCAACCGCGGCGCCCGCGAGGGTCATGAGGGCGACGCCCGCCGCGCCGACCGTCTTCGTGATGGATGCTACTTTGGACATCGTAACCCTCTTCAAAAATCCCACACTGCTCTACGTCGTGTTCGCACCTGCACGCTTCCGCCGGCCGGCGCCTCGGTTGTCATAAAGACCGAAAACGGAGAGCCGGCACAAGCGCGAAGGCGAAGCCGCTAGGCTCTGTTTGAATTGGTGTTTCTCGTGAGCAACGTTGATCGAAAACTGATCAAATTGCGCGCGTGCACGGCTCAAGCCATAGGCACGGAACGGCGTCGCGCGATCAAGAATTGTGCGGCGCGTACGCAAAACAGGCAGTGCGTGGAGTGACTGTCGAGGTTGGCCGCCGGGCCAGGCGAGAGCGGAGGTATCACCTCTGCAATGAATGGGACGGGATGCTCGCGGCATCCCGTCCCACGATCTCACGTGGACGGAGCTCAGGGCCCGTAGGTGAGCTTGGCGGTGAATACGAAGCGCTCGTCGGAGAGCACTCCGGTGCCGAGGCCGAGATCCAGATCCTCGCTCGTGTCCCAGTAGCGGAAGTCGAAGGCGAACCTGTCGTAGCCGAAGGTGATGCCGGCGTTCCAGTACGTGTAGTCGACGTTCTGGACGTCATCATCGTACTCATACGTACCGATGGTGCCGCTGATGGTCGGATCGAAGACCGCGATCTTGGGCAGGGCGTAGGCGAGGGTGCCTTCGACGACATAGTACTCGCCGAAATCGCCGAGAGCCTCGGGCGTGTAATAGAAGGCAGCGGTGGCGCTCAACTTCGGCAGGATCTCGCCGCTGACGGCGGCCTTGAACTCGACCGTCGTGGGCTCGCCGGCGGCCGTGTCCAGGCCGGGGTAGGTGTAGTACAGGACGCCGAAGTCGAACGTCGCCGGGCCGAGGACGGGCTTGATGCCGGCGTAGTAGTCGATCTCGAAGTTGTCGGGCGAGATGGCCTCGTCGACGTTCGAGGCCCAGAAGCCCGCATAGATGATGCCGTAGGCGAAGTCGGCGCCAGCCGAGATCGCCGGGTCGTTGTTGGTCTGCGTGATGCCGCGGAAGACGTAATCCGAGGTGATGGCGGCGTTGACCGACCAGCTGAACTCGCGCTCGGGCGGCGGCGTCAGGTCGCTCGCGAAGGCGGGCGCGGCCAACGCGGCCAGTGCGACGCCCGCGGCGCTGATGGATTTGGCGAAAGATACAGACATTTTCCTCATAACCCCCAATTGCAACCTCAGACTGAAGAAGTTGAGCCCCCCGACACCACGTTCTCCCGATTGAGTACGGCCCGTGTCGCTCGGTGCAACTTGGCTGTCATAAAGCTCGGAAATTGTCGCTCGCAACAAGGGTTATGTGGCCTGCCTCGCCTGCTCTCCATCTTGATGTCGCATCGCAGCAACTCTGCTGCAAATGTGGCCAATCCTTGCTCATGAATCGCCTGTGCGCGAGGCATCAGTCATCTGACCGTGCACGCTTTTCAGGATGCATTTGCCTTGTCTGCGTGCGCCGTTCGCGGACGCGTGAAACTCGCTTACCTAGGGACCCGCTCGCCCGGCGACGTGGCGGGTGCTGTTGACAGCAGTCATGCTGTCGTCGGATGCCGATGGGCGAGACACTTCGCGATCGTCGTCCGCGCCTGCCAGGAGTCCCACGCATGCCGTCATCGGCCGGCTCGTCCGCACCGACGGTCCTCATCACGGGGGCCGCGCGCCGCATCGGCCGGGCGATCGCGCTCGATCTTGCGCGCGCGGGCTGGCAGGTGTGCGTGCACTACCGCCGCTCGGGCGCGGAGGCCGAGGCGCTTACCGCCGAGATTCGCGCGATGGGCGGGAGCGCCGTGGCGCTGGCGGCGGACCTCGCTTCCCATGCGGACGTTGAGCGGCTCATTCCAAGCTGCTCGGAGGCGCTCGGGGTGCCGACCTGCCTCGTCAACAACGCGTCGGAGTTCCAGCTCGATACGGTCGCGAGCACGACGCCCTTGAGCTGGGACACGCATCTCGACATCAATCTCAAGGCGCCGGTATTTCTGGCTCGATCGCTGTTTCTCAACCTTCCCGAGGGTGCGTCAGGGAACGTCATCAACATCATCGATCAGCGGGTGTGGCGGCTGACGCCGGATTTCTTCTCCTACACCGTCTCCAAATCCGGCCTCTGGACCGCCACGCGGATGCTGGCGCAGGCGCTGGCGCCACGGGTGCGGGTCAACGCGATCGGCCCCGGCCCCGTGCTCAGAAGCGTTCATCAGACTGAAGACGAATTCGCGGCGGAGGCGGGCTCTACGCTGCTCGGCCATGGCCCGACGCCGGAGGAGATCGCGGCTGCCGTGCGATTCATCCTCGCCTCGCCATCGCTTACGGGACAGATGGTGGCGCTCGACGGAGGACAGCACCTCACCTGGCGCGGCGGGTGAGGAGCGGCTGAAGTTGCTTGTCATGACCGATGATTCACGCTTCGGACTGATAGGGTCCGAAGCGATCATGGTCATAAGCTCCGAGGCGCCACAATTCCTCCCTCACATGCCCCCACTCGCGCCCAAAACTTGGGCCACGAGGGAGATCCGGGGTCGGTCGATGGTTCGCGCGTAAACCAGCTCTTAAGCTTAAGAGCCTAGGAACGTTTGTTCGGACTGTTGGGCGCCAACCCGCGATCTGCCACTTTGATCTCGAGCAGAACCCTGGTCTCGACCGGTACGGTTCAGCTCTTGGCGCCGCGTAAAAAATTGGGGTGACCCATGACCTGCCGATCTAGGTCTGCTCGAGCCGGCGTTGCCGCACTCGCCAGCCTCATCCTCGCGCCCTCCGTTGCCGGCGCGGCCGACCTTCCTGCGATCCGGGTCAGCGAAACCAATCACGTGGCGGCGTGCGCGACGCCCGGCCGCCTGATGGCCTATGTGCACGAGCGCAATCCCAAGCTCGATCCGCGCTACGAGACGCTCGCCTCCGAGTACATGCGCCACGGCGAGGCGCTCAACGTGCGCTGGGACTACGCCTTCTTCCAGATGCTGCTCGAGACCGGCTACCTCGCCTACGGCGGCGACGTGAAGCCCGAGCAGAACAATTTCGCCGGCCTCGGCGCGACGGGCAAAGGCGCGCGGGGGGAGAGCTTCAAGGACATCTCCGCGGGCGCTCGCGCCCACATCGAGCATCTCGTCATGTACTCCGGAGACCGGGTCGAGAACCCCGTGGCCGAGCGTACGCGCAACGTTCAGGAGTGGGGCGTGCTGACCGAGTGGCAAAGCAGCCTCTCGGGACCGGTCACGTTCACGCAACTGGCAGCAAAGTGGGCTCCAGGCACGCGCCGCTACGCGGCCGACATCGGAGCTATTGCCGACCGCTTCTTCGATGGAATCTGCAAGCAGCCGGATCCCGCGAGCGACGTGATCGCCTCGGCCGAGAGCCCGCCCGAGGACGCAGCACCTCGCAAGACGAAGACGGCCGCCAAATCCGAAACAGTGCCGCAGCTGCCGCCCGCCGAGGAGCGGGTGGCCAACACAGCCGCCAAGGACGTGGCCATGCAGGAGGACGCGCTGCCCGCCAAGGGCGCGGCCGCGGTCGCGGCGGTTGCTTCCGACAAAGCCAAGTCTGACGCTTCCAAAGCCAAGACGGAGGCTGCCAAGGCCGAGCCGAAGGAAAAAGCCGAGAGCGCATCGGCGACCGTACCGCCGATCACACTGCTCAATCCCTCGGCGTCGGCTGACGCGCCGGCGGACCCCGTCGTGGCGCCGCAGGGCGCAACGGAAGCTCAGGCCGCCGCGGCCGGTCCGGCAAAGGATGACAAGAAGGAGATCGAGGTCGCGGCTCTCCCCGGCGCCATCAGGGACGCGGGCAAGGTCGAGACCAAGAGCGAGCCCAAGGCCGAAAAGAAAACCGAGAAGAAGTCCGACAAGAAGGACGCCGGCGCGAGCGGCAAGTGCCGTGTGTGGACGGCGAGCTACGGCGGATCCAAGGCGATCATCATCAGGGCGGTGACGGACAAGACCACCAACTACACGGTGCTCGACGTGAACGAGGGCGCGGAGAAGCGCGAGGCCGACGCCTACATCAACGCGTATGCCAAGGGCGGGGAGCCGGTCGGGGAGTTCGCGAGCCAGTCGCAGGCCCTCGAGAAGGCGTTCGAACTCTGCCCCGAAGGCTGATGAGGGCATATGGCAGGTAGGGTGCCAAGCATGCCGACCGGCTTACATCGATCCACGCTCGCGCGGCACGTCGGCGTTGCCGTGGCGCTGATCGCCTGCGCCGCCGCGCATGGCGCCCGCGCCGCGAGCCTGCCGGAGATCCGCGTCTCGTCCACGAACACGGTACCGTCGTGCGTGACGCCTCAGCGCCTCATGGCCTTCCTCAAACGACGCAACGATCATCTCGACCCGCGCTTCCGCGACATTGCCTCCTACTACAAGCAGCATGGCGAGGTTTGGGGCGTGCGCTGGGACTACGCCTTCTTCCAGATGGCGATCGAGACCAACTTCCTCACCTATCGCGCGCCCAACGGGCGCATGGGGGACGTGGACCCCAAGCAGAACAACTTCGCCGGCATCGGCACCACGGGCGGCGGCGTGCCCGGCGACAGCTTCCCGGACGTCTCGACCGGCGTGCTCGGGCAAATCCAGCATCTCGTCGTCTATTCGGGCGAGGAAATCGCCAGCCCGGTGGCGCCGCGCACGCAGCTCAAGCAGGAGCACATCCTCGCCAAGTCGCGGGAGCTCAACCGGCCGGTGCGCTATTCCGATCTCGCCCGGCGCTGGGCGGCCGATCCCAAGTACGGCGGCTCGATCGAGTGGGTGGCGCAGCGGTTCCGCTCGGAGAGCTGCAAGGGTGGCGGCAACGCGCCGAGCGGCAAGGAGGCTCCGCCGCACCAAGGACCCAAGCAGCAGACGGCGTCCGCGCCGGCGCGCAAGCAGCAACTCGCGGACGCCGGCGGCTCGCCCGTGCGTACGATCTGGAGCCGTGACAAGGCGCCTGCCACGAAGAAAGAGCCCGCCAAGGCCGCGACCGCACCAGCAAAGACCGATGCCGTGAAACCGGCGTCTGAGGTGGCGCCGCCGACGCAAGCCGCCGAAGGTTCGCGTGCTCCCGAGGCAGCGCTCTCTGACGGTCGTGATGCGCAGCTTGCTTTCTTCACGCCACCGGCGGGGCTCGCCGCAGTCGTGATCCCGCGTGCGGAGAGCAAGTCCGCCGATCCCGCGCCGGCGGCGTCCGATGCGCCGGCCAAAATGGCCGTCGGCCCTGCCAAGGCGCCTTCGCCCGAAGCGCTCCCTGTGACGAAATCCGAAGATGGCGCCCGCGAAACGGCTCAGCCGGCCGATCCGGCCGTGGGGCCGGTCGCCGGCTCGTCGGTCGGCGGGTTCATGATGGGCAAGACTCCCGGCCGATCGGACTTCCAACCGCCGTCCGGCCTCGGCGTCAAGCCCGGCCGCTGCGTCATCGAGAGCGCGCGCTACGGCGGCGAGACCACGGTGCTCGTCAAGGCGCGCGAGGGCGACGACGTGTACTACGTGGCGCTCTCGGTGCTCGACGGATTCGAGGCGAACATGACGGCGAACTTCCTCGCCACGCGCAAGGAAGGCGGCGAGGTGCTTGGAACCTACGCGTCGCGTGACGAAGCGCTCGCCCGCGCGCGCGGGCTTTGCCCGGATTGAGCGGGGGCTACGGCTCGGGGGCGAAGTACTTCAGGGCGGCGGAGGAAATCGCGCCGCCGACGACGCACGGTATGCCCGCGGCCACAAGCCCGCCGGCCGCTGCTCCGACGCAGCCGAGCGCAAATACCGTCTGACCGGTCTGTCCCCACCAGGCATAGTTGCGCGCGCTTTCCGGACCCTTTGCCTTTAGCTCGTCGATGGCGGCGACGGCGTCCTTGCGGATCTTGCCGGTCTCGAAGGTCTCGGCGGCTTCGATGACCTCGCGCAGGTGCTTGCGCACGTTTTGGGGCTGCGTGTTCATTTCGGCCGAGAGGATGTCGAGCAGCTCCTTCTCGCGCGAGGCATTGGTGGCGAGCGTCCACTTGGCCATGGAGCCGATGGTCAGTCTCTCGACCTTCTCCTTGTCGCTTGCGAGTGCAAGGGTGGCGACGATGCGCTGGATGGGCTCGGGTGAGCCGGTTGCGTAGTAGTAGCCCCACAGCACGTCGAGCACGTAGCCGCCGTTGTCGTCGATCGGCAGCTCGGCCAGAGTCTTGCCGTCGCCGTAGAGATATTTGCGCAGAAGCACGCCACGCGCCGGCATGCGCTCGACGAACTTGGACAGGAGACCCTTCCAGTCGGCAAGCCCCGAGTAGGCGATGGCGCGGATCAGGATCACCTGATCCTCGGGCGGCATCGGGAACATGCGCGAGACGAGCAGCTCGGCGCGGTCCGGATTGGCGCCGATCACACCGGCGGTGAAGCCGATGTAGACGCCCGCCGTATCGAGCTCGCGGAAGAGGCCGAGATCGCCCATGGCATGCACGGCGTCCGGCAGCTGGTCGGGGTCGGGCTCCTTGCGGTAGTCGTTGATCCACTTGAGGACGTGCTCCTGCTTCTTGAGCACGAGCGGCGGCGCATGCTTGGCCTTGTCCTTGGCCAGCGCCGGAGACAGCGCCAGAACGGCGACCAGCAGGATCGTCAGCATTCTCATGGGCCGTCATCTCCGGACGTGCCGCGTCGGTTCAAATTCGCGTCATCCCGGGCGAAGCGAGCCCCGGATTTGATCCGGGAACGCGACCGGAACCCTGCGAGAGAGTCGTCGAACGCGCGAAAGATCCAAAGCGAAGAGTCTTGCGCTGGGCTCCGGCTCGGCACTCACCCCGGCTCGGGACCGGGGCTCGCTTGGCCGGAATGACGATGGAGTGCTTGGTTTCCCGAAGCCAAGGGCCGCGATGTCCTGGGCGGATTTGTGGCAGAACGGCTGGGTTTAACCGATGCGGGCCGCTTGACGCAGGGGCCCAAGCCGCCAATGTTCCGGCCATGCCCACCCCCGACAGCACAACCGATGACGCGGCCGTCCCGGGCGGCGAGACCGGCTCGCGCGCTGGAGCGCCGCCGACGGGGCCGGAGGTCATCGCCTCCTATCTCAAGACGCTTTCGAGCGGTCCCGGCGTCTACCGCATGCTGGACGCGGCCGGCACCGTCATCTACGTCGGCAAGGCGCGCAACCTCAAGGCCCGCGTGCAGAACTACACCCGACTCGCCGGGCTGCCGAACAGAACCTTGCGCATGATCCAGGCCACGGCCTCCATGGAGTTCGTGACGGTCAGGACCGAGGCCGAGGCGCTGCTTCTCGAAGCGAACCTCATCAAGCGTTTCCGGCCGCGCTTCAACGTTACGCTGCGCGACGACAAGTCGTTTCCGTATATCCTGATCCGCCGCGACCAGGGCGCGCCGCAAATTCTGAAGCATCGGGGTGCGCGCTCGGTCAAAGGCGAATACTTCGGGCCGTTCGCATCGGCCGGCGCGGTGAACCGCACGATCAACATGCTGCAGCGCGCGTTTCTCCTGCGCTCGTGCTCGGACTCCGTCTACGAGAGCCGGACGCGGCCGTGCCTTCTGTATCAGATCAAGCGCTGCTCGGCGCCGTGCACGGGCGAGATCAGCCTCGAGGACTATGGCGCGCTGGTCGAGGAGGCGCTGCGCTTCCTCAAGGGCGAGAGCCAGTCGGTGCGGGAGATGTACCAGAAGCTCATGGAGGAGGCGGCCGAGACGCTCGAGTTCGAGCGGGCGGCGAAGATGCGCAACCGTCTGTGGGCGCTGGCGCATGTGACCGCCGAACAGACCATCAACCCCGAGGGTGTCGAGGAGGCGGACGTTTTCGCCGCCTTCCAGGAGGGAGGGCTGACCTGCATCCAGGTGTTCTTCTTCCGGGTCGGACAGAACTGGGGCAACCGCGCCTACTATCCGAAAGCCGACCGGTCGCTGCCGGTGGAGGAGGTGCTCGACAGCTTCGTGGCGCAATTCTACGACGACAAGCCGGTGCCGCGCCTGATCCTCATCTCGCACGAGATCGCCAACCATGCGCTGCTCGCCGAGGCCTTGAGCATCAAAGCTGATCGCAGGATCGAGATCCGGGTGCCGCAGCGCGGTGTCAAGTCGGGACTGGTGGAGCACGCCCTCAACAATGCGCGCGAGGCGCTGGGCCGAAAGATGGCCGAGACGTCGTCGCAGAGGATGCTGCTGGCGGCGCTCGGCGAGCGCTTCGGCCTTGCGCGTGCGCTGCGTCGAGTCGACGTGTTCGATAACAGCCATATCATGGGGACGAACGCGGTCGGGGCCATGATCGTCGCGGGGCCCGAGGGTTTCGCGAAGAGCGCCTACCGGAAGTTCAACATCCGCTCCGAGGCCGTGACCCCGGGCGACGACTACGCGATGATGCGCGAGGTGCTCGACCGCCGGTTCCGCAGGCTCGCCGAGAGCGAGGCCGAAGCGCCGGTCTCTACTCCGGCCGTGGCGCTGTGGGAGCATGTTGCCCAGGAGGATGGAGCGGAAGCGCCTAGCGAGGGTGACGAGACCACTCAGGTCGGGGACGCTCTCCCCGACCGGCCGGACCTCGTGCTCGTGGACGGCGGTGCGGGGCAGCTCAGTGTCGCGCGCGAGGTGCTGGCCGAGCTCGGGCTTTCCGACATCGCGGTGGCGGGTGTCGCCAAGGGCCCTGACCGCGACGCGGGGCGTGAGCATTTCCACATCCCCGGCCGCGCGACCTTCATGCTCGAGCCGCGCGATCCGGTGCTCTACTTCGTGCAGCGGCTCAGGGACGAGGCGCACCGCTTCGCCATCGGCACGCACCGGGCGCGACGGGCGAAGTCGCTCGGGGCCAATCCCCTCGACGACATTCCGGGCGTCGGGCAGACGCGGAAGCGCGCGCTGCTCAAGCACTTCGGCTCGGCCAAGGCGGTGTCGCGGGCCGGGGTGGAGGATCTGCAAGCCGTGAGCGGGATCTCCGGCGAAATGGCGCAAAAGATCTACGATTTCTTTCACGAGCGCCGGACCTGAAAGCGCCATCCGTAAACGGATTATGTTTTGTGCGTGCATGATCGAATTTTCAGATGATTTGTCGCACGAGCAATGGCGCGTTCCGAAGGCTCAATTCCAATCCTTTCTCAACCCTCGGCTGGCATAGTCACCCGTGGCTGGTGAGGGGGCTTCTCCCGACGGTAGGCTACGCAGAGCCTTCGTGGTGTCCCCACCAGCGAAATCAGTGGCTTGGGGAAGGGCGTCATGCGTTTTAATGAGGATGTGCAACGCGGCTCCGTGCCGGTCGGAGAGCGGCGGGGGCGGCCTCGGCCCGCTGAGAAACGCGCGCGCTCCGCGACCGCTTCCTCGCATACAACTCCAGCCTTGAAGACGGCGAAAAAGACGGTCCGCGCAAAGGCGCCCGTGACGGAAACGGCCGCCGGTACGCTGCCGATTCTCTATATGCTTTCGCCGCAGAAATTCATGAGCCCGTTCGATTGCAACATGGCGATCGACTCCGGCTACAAGGTCGTGCTGCCCTACGACAACGTCGCGGTCGAGGATGTGCGCGGGCTGGTGCAGGACGCGATTTTCTCGCGGCCGCCCAAGGCGCGAACCGGGCTCTTCATCGGCGGCAAGGACATCGTGCGCGCGCTCGACATGATGGCGGCGGCGCGTGCGGCGATGGTGCCGCCGTTCGAGATGTCGGTGTTCGCCGATCCGGGAGGCTCGTTCACGACCGCGGCGGCGATGGTGGCTTGCGTCGAGCGCGTGCTCAGGCGCACGACCGGGCGCGGCCTCAAGGGGCGGCGCGTCTGCGTGTTCGGCGCGACGGGCGTGGTCGGTTTCGCGTCGGCCGTGATCGCCGCCAACGCAGGGGCGGAGGTGCGCATCGCTGCGCACGACACGCTCGAGCCGCTCATCGCGTCGGCGCGGATCGCCGAGGAGCGGTTTGGCGCGAGGCTCGTGCCGGTTGACGGACAGACTGCCGCGCTCAAAGCGCGTGTCTTGGCGGCTTCCGACGTCGCGCTGACGGCCGGTCCCGCCGGTGTCAACATCCTTTCGCGACGCGCGATCGCGCGCTGTCCGGGGCTCCTGGTGGCGGCCGATGTCAACGCGGTCGCACCGTACGGCGTCGAGGGCATGGACCTTTTCATGGACGGAGCGCCGCTGCCCGGCTGCAGTACGCTCGGTGTCGGTGCGCTTGCCATCGGCGACGTCAAGTACAAGACCCAGGCCGGGCTCTTCCGCCGTATGATGAGCTCGGCGCAGCCCCTCGATCTCGATTTCCGTCATGCGTTCGTCGAGGCGCGGGCGCTGGCGTCGGGCCCTCGCGCCGGCAAAGGCGGCAAAAAGTAAGAGCGGAGCTGAAGCGTTCAGCTTCAGCTCCGCTCCATTTGCGCCCGATCCCAATTACGCGGCTACACCCGGGCGCTTTCGACAGCAGTCGACGACGCACTACATACATCGGCTGCATGAGACTTCCGCGACGACAACGTTTGGCGCCGCGTTTTCTTCCTTATGCGTTACAATCTGCCTGTGGAAAAGCAGAAATGTCACGGGCGGCCTGCGGGTTGGGTGTCAACGCTCAAGCGATGTGTCAGTCCCCGGCCGGTACCCCATTGACTGTCGTCATGGGCAATGGTGTTAGCTAGCGTCCATGGACCCACCCATCCCGGCGCGGCCGCAGGCCATCAGCCTGCCGAACGTGCTGACATACGCGCGGATCGCCGCCGTTCCGGCTCTGGTCGCCTGCCTCATGCTCATCGAGGGCGAGGCCGGCCGCTGGGCGGCGTTCTGGCTGTTCGTTGCCGCCGCCATCACGGACTGGCTGGACGGCTACCTCGCGCGCCGGCTCGAGCAGCAGTCGACGCTCGGGCGCATGCTCGATCCAATCGCGGACAAGTTGATCGTCGGCGCGGCTCTCATCATGCTGGTGCACGACCGCACCATCGACGGCTGGTCAATCTGCGCCGCCATCGTCATCCTGTGCCGGGAGATCCTGGTGTCGGGCCTGCGTGAATTTCTGGCCGAGCTGAACGTCAAAGTGCATGTGACGGCGCTGGCCAAGTGGAAGACGGCGGCGCAGATGGTGTCGCTTGCCGTGCTGCTCGCGGGACCGGCCGGCGACCGGCTGATGCCCGGCATCTCGACGGCCGGGATCGGACTCCTCTGGCTCGCGGCGATGCTTACACTTTGGACCGGCTATGACTATCTAAAGGCCGGTATTCGCCACGCGATGGAAGGATAAAGCCCTTGGCGACCAGGACCGGGAGCGATGTCGCGGTTGGGGCAGCCGCCGTGCAGCGCCTGACGGTGCGCTATTTCGCGTGGGTGCGCGAAAAGATCGGCCGGTCCGAGGAGACACTCGAAGTCCCGGCCGAGGTCTCGACGGCCGGCGACCTCGTGCGCTGGCTCGCAGCGCGGGGACCGGAGTATGCCGCGGCGTTCGAGCGGCCCGATGTGGTGCGGACGGCGCTCGACCAGGTGCACGCGAAGCCCACGGCGTCGCTTCGCGGGGTGCGCGAGGTGGCGCTCTTTCCGCCGGTCACGGGCGGCTGAGGGAGCCTGGTCATGGCGGTGCGGCTCCAGCGCGAGGCCTTCGATGCGGCGGCGGAGGTGAGCGCACTTACGGCGGGACGCACGGATATCGGCAGCGTGGTGACGTTCACGGGGCTGGTTCGAGGCGAGGCGGATGGGCGGGCGCTAACGTCGCTCACCCTCGAGCACTATCCGGACATGACGCAAGCCGAGCTGGCGCGCATCGATCGCGAGGCTTCGGCGCGGTTTGCGCTGGCGGGCTCGCTCGTCGTGCACCGCTACGGGGAGCTCGAGCCGGGCGAGCCGATCGTTCTTGTCGTCACTGCGTCCCAGCACCGGCAGGACGCCTTCGAGGCGGCCGAGTTCCTGATGGACTACCTCAAGTCCAAAGCCCCCTTCTGGAAGAAGGAACGGTATGCGGACGGCTCGGAAAGCTGGGTCGATGCGCGCGAAAGCGATGGCGCGGCGCTCGCACGGTGGTCGGCGGCGGTGACGGAAGAGTAACCGTAAGCTGCTTATTAACTACCCAGATCAGTCCCTTGATATTGCTCCCGTTTGTGGCATTATTTGATCCGGTTCAGGCGGGGCGTTAGGGGTTTGGTAACCTTTCCGATTCCATAAATTGCCCAATGGCATCCTGCAAAACGCCATTATCTACGGTTACTTAATGACCGTCCCGCCAAAGGACCGTGTTGCGTAGACGGGGGTCACACAACGATGAAGTTTGGACTGTCGCGGTGCTTCGCGCCGCTGGTCATCTGTGCGCTCTGCGCCTCCCTGCCGCTGACAGCGATCGCGGCGGAGAGCAAAGGCGCGCGAGCAGACGCCTCCCCCGCCAAAGCAAAGCAAGCCGCTGACCTAGCCGGCTCGCCCGGCGATGCGACGGGCGAGGTCGCCGCTTCCACCCCCGAAGCGACGCTCGGTGGCGACGTCACGCGCACCCGTTTCCTGATCGGGCTGCCCAAGCACGTCGAGTTCCAGGTCTTCTCGCTCTCCAATCCGAACCGCGTCATCGTCGAGGTGGCGGAGACAACGCTCAGGCTTCCGCCGCAGCCGGAGGAAAACATTGCGGTCGGCCTCGTGCGGTCATTCTATGCGGGCCGCTCGGGCCCCGGTAAGTCGCGCGTGGTGATCGAGGTCATCCGGCCGGTGGTCGTGGACGGCGCCCAGATCGTCAAGGCCGAGGACGGCAAGGGGCTGCGCCTCTCGCTCGACATCGTTCCCGTGACGCCGCCGACCAAGTCGGCGATGAAATTCGCGACCGCGTCGCTGTCGAGCCTCGGCGCAACGGTCGACATGGCGGCGGCGATCGACGTGCAGCCGCCGCTGCCGATGCCGGCGCTGCGGCCGGACGAGCTTGCCGCGCGCTCGTTCAAACCCATCATCGTCATCGATCCCGGCCACGGCGGCGACGACTCGGGCGCGATGAAGAACGGCGTCGTGGAGAAGGACGTCGTGCTCGCCTTCAGCCTCAGGCTCAAGGACAAGCTCGAGAAGACCGGCCGCTACAAGGTGATGATGACGCGGGACAAGGACGTGTTCGTGCCGCTCGACAAGCGCGTCGACTATGCCGAGGAGCACAAGGCCAATCTCTTCATCGCCGTGCACGCCGACTATGCGGGCGACAACGCGAAAGCGCGCGGCGCGACGATCTACTCGCTGCGCGAATCCGTTGCCAGCGCGCTGCAGCGCTCGGCCAAGGGCGAGGTGTCGAGCGCCGTCCTCACCAAGGACGAGATCGAGACCATGAAGAAGTCCAGCATCGGCAGCGATGTTTCGGCAGTGAAGGGCATCCTCGCCGACCTCGCCGGCCGCGAGGTGGACGTCACGCAGGAGCGCACCACCATCTTCACCCGCTCGGTGATCGAATACATGGGCGCCAGCACGGAGCTGCGCGCGAAGCCCGACCAGCAGGCGGCCTTCCGCGTGCTCAAGACCGCCCAGTTCCCCTCGGTGCTGATCGAGCTCGCCTACGTCACCAACAAGCAGGACGCGGCGCTGCTCACGTCCGACGCATGGCGGGACAAGGTCTCGGATTCGATCATGACGGCGGTCGAGAACTACTTCGGCAGCGCGGCGGCCCGCCTGCCGATGTAGCGGCTGCGCCAAACGCCAAAGCACGCGTCAGAAAAAATAAAGGCCGGCCCTCGTGGGACCGGCCTTTTCGTTGTGGCCGGCTTCAGGTCGCACGCCCTGCCGGCTAAAGCTCATTCAGGATCTACTTGGAGGATGAGGAGGTTTGAAGCGCCACAGGAGTACAAATTTCCATTCGATTTCGTGCCGAAGCTCATGGGCATGAGCGGCGCTCCATGGTCGGAACGCCTCGGTGGACCGCTGACGAAGGTGCTTCAGCATAGTGCACTCCATCTTCGAGTTGGTGCCGTGATCCGCATGCGAGCAGGGAGACCGACAGCAGCCGTGACACACCTCTCCCCCGGCCAGGGATGGCCACGAGAGACGACGACGATGCTGACGGGGCTCGTGCGGACACGGCGGTCCTGGACGGATGGTCTCGGTGCGATGCGCGCCCTCTGAACGCTCCCTCTGGCAACTCCGTCCGGAGTTGCCACGCGTTCCGCTGGGCTCGGCGACCAGCTCTTCGGTCGTATTGGCTCAGAGTGCTCAAGGACGCTTGTCCCAAGGCTCTGACGCATGCACCTGCTTCACGGTACACGGGTGGCCAAGGCCCTCGTGCACCAGGCGAGGCAATGTCTTCCCCCACGGCCTGCAAGCTAAGCGATTCGAGGGGGCCCAAGCTTGCGTCGCAGCAAGTTTCGCGCGGGCGTTGCCATCGTGACTCAGTTGGCTGGGTGCTCGGGGGATGGTGTCGCCTGCGGGGGCTGGTCGACGGCGGCGTCGCTTCCGCAGGTGCTGAACAGCGACGTGATGCAGGTCCAGGTCGCGCTCGCGGCATTGCCGATCGCGCTGCCGGCGTTGCCGATCTGCTCGCCGGCTTTTTTGGCGGTGCCGCCGATGAGGCCTCCCGCGGCCTCGACGCCCTGCTGGGAGGACTTGAACGTCTGGCCGGCAAGCTCCTCGACCGTGCGCGGCACCCTGGCGGGCTCGCCGCCATCGGGCCCGGCGGCGGCGCCGTCGGCCGGCGCTGCGGCGGGCGGCGTTTCGGTTGCCACGTGTTCTGGTGGCGGCGGCGCGCTCGCGGGTGGCGCGGCCAATGCCGGAAGCTGGTTCGGTTTACCGATGAGCGCGGTCAGGCCGGGGCAGGGGAATGGCGCACCGCGCGAGACGGCACACGTCTCATGGCGGCCCTTCGCGGCCATCTGCGAGATGCAGGAGAGGGACTGGCCCGCGTCTTTGCCCGGGCCGTCCTCGGTGCCATCGACCACGCAGCGGTAAAGCGCAGGCGGGCCCTGGCACGTCACGCAATACTCGGCGGCGAGGGCGCCGGAAGGCAACGTCCCGGCGCACGCGAGCGCGACGCAGCGGCCAGCGAAGACGGCACGGTGCTGCAACATTGCTTCCACTCCGTCGGCGGCATCGAAGGGCGGTCGGCCTCGATGCGCGGCTGTCAGGTCCCTTATCACACGAAGGGGCGCCAACCAATGAACGGAGCGCCCCAAATTGGGCCTCAGCGCGGCATTCAAGACCCGGTCGGGGCAAGCTTGCAAAGGCCGGAGGCGGCCTCTATACGGGTGCTTCGCGCGCTTCCGGAGACGTGGCCGAGAGGCTGAAGGCGGCGGTTTGCTAAATCGTTATACCCCCTAAAGGGGTATCAGGGGTTCGAATCCCCTCGTCTCCGCCATTCGTTTAAAATCAACCACTTACCGCGCCGCACTCAACGCCAATTTCACCCTTGTTTATATTTCGTTCGTTCTTTCTGTGCGGCTAACTCTCTGTTCCTGCACGGTGAAAATTGAGCGGAAAGGCCCGGCTCAAATGATGGTGGGCTATGCGCGCGTGTCCACCGATGAGCAAAACGCCGATCTTCAGATTGACGCGCTGATCAATGCAGGCTGTCACGAGGTTTATCGGCTCAAATCGCGTCGTCTGCGTGTAATCGTTGAAATAGCGCCTCTCGTCCCCCGGCCAGACCTCACTGTAAGTCAGGTTGGCCGATATCCTCGCCCCACTGCTGCCGATGGGCACCCCATAGCTGAGGCGTCCATAGCGAAGCTCGCTTGGCTGGTAGGGCACCGACGAAATAGCGAGATCAAGGCTGTCGCCAGCAATGGCCAGCGAGTTGATGGCCGGCGCGACATAACCTTGCGCGCGTCCGACAGCGGCGGAGCCGCGATTGTCGATGCCCATTGCAGCGAAAACGCGCCATGTCTCCAGCTTCACAACGAGCTTGAAGCGTCCGCTGGTCTGCGGGCGTTCCTCCAGTGCTGTTGGCAATCTTCTGTCTTGGAGTACCGCCGACAAGTAGGAGGCATCGCTCGAGTGTCTTCTGCGTGAGCGGCCGTTCATTTAGAAGAGGCGCAAGCAGATCCTTAGCGCCGAAATCGGAGGTGCTTTCGACGGCGATATCATCGATATAGCCTTCGATGACCTGGACGCGAATGCTGCCGCCCACGATCTCTTGCGACGGGACGATCGCGCGGCTCAGGCTAAATCCCGCTTCTTGGTAGACAGCGGTGATCCGCTCAGCGATCGCAGCGAGATCGGAGGTTGTTACCGTCCGTCCCAAATCGTCTTGATAGGTTGATTTGAGCGTATCCTGGGGAATTGCGGTAACCCCTTCGATCAAGACTGATCGCAGCTCGAAGAACTGAGAGTCGCCGCCGTCCGGAGCCGACGTCGGTTCACGCGTGATGGCTGGTACCTGTGACGAGAAAGGTGTCGGTCCAGGCTTCCTTGCGGGATCGAAGTTCCGCGTCGCCTCGACAGGCGCGGCCGCTAACGGATAGTTATCGACACCGATTTTAGATCTGCGTACTTGTAGAGTGCGTGAAGCGACCGGTCGCGACCAAAACCCGACTGTTTGAAACCGCCGAACGGCATGGTGATGTCGCACGAATCCCAGCCGTTGACCCAAACGAGACCGCTCCTGAGAGCTCGCGCAGTTCTGTGCGCCAAAGAAATGTCCTGCGTCCATAGACCGGCGGCGAGCCCGTAGTCGGTGTCATTGGCAAGCTTGATGGCGTCCTCCGGTTCCTTGAACGTGGTCACAGCGAGCACGGGACCAAACACCTCTTCACGGGCCAGTGCCGACATGGGATCTACCTGCTCAAACACCGTTGGATGAACATAGTATCCGCCAGTCTCGACACGCGCTCGCTTGCCTCCCAGCCGCACCACGGCACCATCGCTTTGCGAATTCTCGATGTAGCGGAGCACGGTCTGCATCTGCTCTGCTGAGACCAAGGCGCCAAAGCGGGTAGCAGGCTCAAGAGGGTCACCAGGTACGATGTCCTTGGCGATTGCAAGCAGCTTGTCGACGAACTCGTCGGCTATTTTCTCGGCCACGAGTAGACGAGACGCTGCCGTGCACACTTCGCCCTGGTTATAGAAAACGCCCCACGCGGCATGCAGGGCCGCTGCGTCTGCGTCGGGACAATCCGCGAAAATGATATGGGGCGACTTGCCGCCGAGCTCGAGAGAGACTCGTTTCAAATTGCTCTGCCCTGAATACTGCATAAGGAGCTTGCCGACAGCCGTTGATCCTGTGAACGCCAGCATGTCGACGTCCATGTGCAAGGCGAGCGACTTGCCGGCCGACGGCCCGACGCCAGGAAGCACGTTCAGAACACCCGCCGGGAGCCCCGCCTCGAGCGCAAGCACGCCGAGTCTCAAGGCTGTCATCGGCGATTGTTCAGCCGGCTTTAGGACAACAGAGTTTCCCATGGCGATGGCAGGAGCGACCTTCCACATCGCGGATAGCAGTGGAAAGTTCCACGGTACTATCGCTCCGATGACACCTAGCGGCTCATGGACTGCAAAGGAAAAGCGATCCGTCGTTTCGGGACCTACCTCTCCATACACCTTGTCGATGGCTTCCGCGTAGAAGCGCAGTGTCCGTATCGAGTTTGGAACATCGTTCGTAAGGGCTTCGTGAATCGGTTTGCCTACGTCGAGACTCTCGAGCACTGCGAGCTCTTCCGCATCGCGCTCCATGAGTTCGGCCAGCTTGAGCAGGATCGACTTCTTGTCGCGGTAGTGAAGCCTGCGCCATCGCCCATCCTCGAAGGCAGTGCGCGCGGAAGCAACAGCGCTGTCGACATCCGTGCCGTCGCACAGGGCGATTCGATTTATGATCGTGCCGTTGCGCGGCGTCACGTTTTCAAAGGTCTCTCCGGATTTGCTTGGCACTTCAATTCCGTCGACGACGGCGAGATGCGGAAGCTCGATGGCCCCCACAACCCTCTCGAAATGGGCGAGCGACGTCATGGTGCCTCCTCAACGCTTTGATGCGATGGCGGGGTATCGGATGTGTCCGCGCCGATACGAATGGGCTGGGTTCTTTGGTGCCGTCGCACGTATCAAAAATCGAGGGTGCCCCTGGCGGCCGCTCCGAAGCGGCGAAAGAGCGCCACAGACACGGGGTTCCGCTTGGCTTCCCATTCCGGGTGCCACTGAATTCCGAGGCAAAAGGGATGGTCGTCAGGGCCGCGCACGGCCTCGACGAGGCCGTCCTTGGCGACAGCCTCGGGCGTCAGCCCCGCTCCGAGGCGCGCTATACCCTGCCAGTGGAGCGAGTTGACCATGATCTCGTCGGCTCCAATCCATTGGCGAAGTTTCCCCTGGAGCAACACAGGATGCGACGGGCCATACCGGTCATCGAGGCAGAGTTCGACACGGTCGCGATGATCGCCGTGGCCGTTCACGGTATGAACCGCCTGATAGAGAGTGCCCCCGAGCGCAACGTTGATCTCTTGATGTCCGCGGCAGATTCCCAGCAACGGCACTTTCCGCTCGATCGCGGCACGGATGAGGGGGAGTGTTAGGGCATCGCGGGCGGGATCGAGCGCCTCCGGCTTGAGCGGTGGCTCGCTGCCGTAGTGCGTCGGCTCGACGTTGGAGAGGCTGCCGGAGAGCAGAATCGCATCGGCAACGTCCAGGATGGCACCGATGTCGGTCATGCTCTCGCAGAGAGGCACCAAGAGCGGTTGGCACTCAGCCACCTCGGCAAGGGCAACAGAGTATTTGCGACCGACCGCGTCGAAGGAATAGTCGTCGATCAATTTCGTGCACGCAGGAATGACGACAACTCGCCGACTCATCACCCGTCCCTCTGGTCATCCGTCGCGCTTGAAGCCCAATGTTGCTGACCTGAAACTCCAGGCTGGCTTGCACCACGCTCGATCAGTATTTGAGCATCAAGCCACCGTCGACGATCAGGTCTGCACCGGTAATGTATGATGCGCCGTCCGACAGGAGAAACATGGCCGCATTCGCAAGATCGTCTGGCGTTCCGATGCGCCGCATCGGAACGTAGTCGGCCACTTGCTGGAGCTTCTCATCGCTGTCCCAGCGGGCTTGCATCGGCGTATGTGTTACCCCAGGGTAAATGGTATTTGAACGAATGCCTTCCGCAGCGAGCTGCATCGCAATGGACTTCGAAATTGCCGACACGCCTGCCTTTCCGGCCACATAGGCGTCCTGTGGCTTCGAGTCGCCTCGCAGGCACTGGATGGTAGAGAAGTGGACCATCGCTCCACCGCCGGACTTGCGCATGTGCGGAACTGCGGCGCGAATGGTATGCACCATCGACTTCAAATTGATGTTCATCACCTGGTCCCAGAGATCGAGGTCGATATCCAGAAGCGACACATCCTTGCCAAACCACAGTACGCCGGCGACGTTGGCCAGATAGTCGATCCGACCAAACTTCTTGAACGCGCTATCGATGGTGTTGGAGACGAACTTCGCATCCGTGAGGTCGCCCTGGGCGTAAATGCACCGGGGGCTATCGGCGATGCCATCCGGCTTCGGCTTAACGTCAATCATAACGACCTGGCCGCCGGCCTTGAGAATGGCTTGCGCCAGGGCGAGTCCCATGCCGCCGCCCGATCCGGTGACAACGGCCGCCCGCCCACTGAAGTCATAGTTGATCATGTTCGCCCACCCGATGATCGAGCCGCTCGCCCGGCGCTTGCCTCCGAATGAGAGCGACTGTGTTGATATGCGATCTGTGTTGCGTTATAGGAAACACAGGCGCGAAAGTCAACATCGACCGCTCGGGAGATGACCGTGAGCCGTATCAGCATTCGCCAGGAGTGTGAGCCCGTGACCACCTTCGATGTGATCTCACCGATTGATGGCCGCAAGCTGCTGGTGGGGCATATGGCTGGGGACACAGAGGTGGCCGCAGCCTTTGATGCGTCCGCGGCGGCGTTCAAGTCTTGGCGCAACTCGTCAAAGGCCGAACGCGCTCAGCTGGTCGATGCGCTGGCGAATGAGCTGCTGGATCGCGCAGACGACATTTCCAAGGCCATCACAATGTCGATCGGCCGGCCCTTGACCCAGGCCAATGAAGCTCCTCGGTTCAAGACCGTCACAAAGGCGCAGATTGACGCCCTCGCGACCATAAACGACGAAGAGTATCCGTCCGATGAGCAAATTAGACGTTTTGTGCGGCGCGGCGGTCAGGGCGTGCACTTATCTATTGCGCCGTGGAATTATCCTGTCGGTTTGCTTCCTTGGCTGATCGTTACCCCAATCCTCGGCGGAAACACCGTTATCCTCAAGCATGCCGAGCAGACGACCGAGATCGGGCGGATCGTGAGAGAAGCCTACGAGGCGATTGGTGGTCCGCCAGGCGTGCTGCAAGTTCTCGATATGACACATGGCCAGGTCGCTACTGCGATCGGATCGGGTTTGGCGAAAGGCGTCAATTTCATTGGTTCCGTTCGGGGCGGGCTTGCCGTCCATGCAGCCGCCGCGGGTACGTTGACCCATGTGCACCTCGAGCTCGGTGGAAAGGATCCCGCCTATGTTCGCCGGGATGCCGACATTGAACAGGCCATTGTGAACATCGCGGATGGCTGTTTCTCAAACGCTGGCCAGTCTTGCTGCTCGGTCGAGCGCCTTTATGTCCACGAGGCGATACTGGATTCGTTTCTCGAGCGTTTCAGGCGGGAGATGCAGAACTACAAGTTGGGCAATCCCTTGCATGCCGAAACAACGGTTGGCCCGGTCGTAAGGCGTTCATCAGCCGAGTTCATACGGATGCAGATCGCTGAAGCCGTTGCCCGAGGCGCAACGGCCTCTGTCGAACCCGCCCTCGATTTCAAAGTTGACGACGACGCTTGCTACATCGCGCCGACGCTGCTCTCCAACGTGAACGAGGCGATGTCGATAATGCAGGAGGAAACCTTCGGTCCTGTCGCTTGTGTTCAGGCCGTGCGCGATGATGAGGAGGCGATCCGCCTCATGAACGACAATAAGTACGGGTTGACCGCGAGCGTTTGGACGAGCGACGTCGATGCCGGACTCAGGTTGGTGGACAAGCTCGACGCGGGCACGGTCTTCGTCAACCGCTGCGACCATGCCGATCTCTATCTTCCCTGGGGTGGGCAGAAGATGTCCGGCTTCGGGCGGGGCAATGGGAAGGAAGGGCTCTTGGGTGTCATGGACGCCAAGTCGTTTCACGTGCGATCGCTCGAACACTTGTAACAATGATCATCAGTAGCGATGAAATCGATCGTTATGTGAAGGACGCGGTCTCTGTTACGCCGGGTGATAGGAACGCGAACATCATTCTACTCTGCGAACACGGTGGCCGCCGTGTTCCGGCTGCGTGGAATAATCTGGGATTGCCGGAAGCATTTCTGGATACGCATTTTGGCTTCGATATCGGCTCGAGAAACCTGACGATGGCGGTTGCCGCGAAGCTCGGAGCCACGGCGATCGTGTCGGAGTACTCCAGGCTTTTTCTTGACTACAATCGGAAGCAAAACGATCCGAGCTGCATCCGTCCAGACATGGGCGGAATACCCGTCCCGATGAACCTCAATGTATCCGGCGATGAACGAGAGCTGAGGGAACGCATCGCCCGGAGGCCGGTTGAAACGGCAATGAGTTGCTGGGCCGAGGGTGACGAGCCTGCCAAGGCGGTTATCTCCATTCATTCGTTTTCTCCCGTTTGGGAGACGGTCTTCCGCACGTGCCAAGTTGGCGTCATGTGGAAGCAAGATGGGCGATTGTCCTCGCCCCTTATCCAAGCCATTCGAGACATCGGTGTTTATACAGTCGACGACAACATGCCTTACAGCTTCAAGGAGAACGACTGGTTCACCCTTGTTCGGCACGGGATCGCGGTTGGTGTTCCCAACGCGTACATCGAAGTGAGAAATGATCTGATCGCGGACGCAACGCTCGTCGAAAAGGCTTCGAAAGTACTTGCCACGGCTATCGAGCGCGCTTGCATGTCGCTTTAGCGGGAAGCACCGCGGGAGGCAGGTCACTCGCACTCACGAACCGCGTGCCGCCGCCCAAGGCTAGACAGTTGATGCCAAGCGCATGTTGCGCTGCGCCAGCGTCCTGACTGGTCGATCGTTCAGGCGCCGAATTGACTTACGCTCGTTAGTGCCGAGTTGCGAAGGCGAGAGCCTTGCGTTGGCCTACGCGCGAAAGTGCCCATGTGCGTGCCCAACTTTGCGACACAGGATGCCTAATGAGACAACACATCTCTTGACAAGATCTGTCATGTCTTGACGCAACATATGTTTCGTAATACGACACACTTCGTCTGGAACGGAGTGGCCGCAAGTGAGCGAGCGTCGTCCCGAATATGATGTTGCAGTCATCGGCGCAGGTCCGATTGGTTTGTATGCTGCTTACTATTCCGGCTTCAGAGGATTGAAGACGGGCCTGTTTGACGGCCTGCCGCAGGTCGGTGGGCAAGTGGCGACGATGTATCCCGATAAGCTTATCCATGACGTCGCTGGCTTTCCGAGCATCAAGGGAATCGACTTCGTCAGGAACCTCTCGGAGCAATCAAAGAGGCACGCCCACGATCTTCACTTGTCCGACGCTGTTGTCGGCCTCGAGACCTTGTCCGGCGCGGCGTACAGGCTCACCACGGAGCGGGGCAAGACGTACGTCGCAAAAGCAATCATTGTCGCCGCCGGTCTCGGAAAGTGTACGCCGCGCACACTCCCGGCCCTCGAGACTGTTCATTCACCAAACGTAATGCATTTCGCGCCCGACCTCTCGGTTCTCAACAATCAGAATGTGATTGTTGCGGGAGGTGGCGATAGCGCTGTCGATTGGGCGGTTGCGGCGTCCCGCATCGCAAAATCCGTTACAATTATTCATCGCCGGGGTCGCTTCCGCGCCCACGAGGCGAGCGTGCAGGAGATGTACCAGTGTGGGGTGCGAGTCATCGCACCTGGCGAGGTGACATCCTATTGCGCGGCTGGCGGCAAGGAATCCCTGGAAGTGAACGTGAGCAGTGCGGGGGCAGAGGAGATTGCCTTCGACAAGCTCATCGTGGCGCTCGGCTTCCATTCCGATCTCAGCGTTGTGGAATCGTGGGGTTTGGGTGTCGACGGCTTCCGGATACCGGTCGCGGCAAACATGGAAACCAATTTAGCCCGCGTCTTTGCTGTTGGCGACGTAAGCGAATACCCCGGCAAAGTCCGCTTGATCGCCGTGGGATTTGGCGAAGCCGCGATTGCCGTCAATCACGCTGCTGCGGCCATATCTCCGAGGCTGTCCGTTATGCCTGCGCACAGCACAAACGAGGAGAAATAGATGCCGTATGTGATTTCCGATCCGTGCATGGGCAGCAAGGATCAGGCATGCGTCGATGTCTGTCCCGTCGATTGCATCTATGAGGCTAAAGGGCGTCTTTGGATACATCCCGTTGAATGCACGGAATGCGGAGCATGCGAATCCGTGTGCCCAGTTCAAGCGATCTACTACGCCGACGCCAAGGGTGACAATCAGGATTTGAGCGAGGCGGTGGAGTTCTTTGAATCGGTGCTGCCAGGTCGCAACGAGCCGATAGGAAGTCCGAAGGGCGCAGCAAAGATAGGTCCCTTGGACAGCGACCACCCGCGCATTCTCCAAGAGCTGGCGGGTGCAAAGACATGACCGGCGCGCGGACGCGTACGCACCGATTTATCCGGTTTCTCGGCATGGGAGGGAAGCACGTGAACTACGAACCCAAACCGTCATCCACTCAAGTGGAAACGCTCAAGCGAGTTGAAGATATCATTACCAAGAATGCGATCGACACGATTCGGATCGGCGCCGTCGACTTAGACGGCGTGTGGCGAGGAAAGCAGATCAGCACAGAATACTTCCTCACCAAGGCCGCGACGCATGGCACGCAGATTTCGGACATACTGTTCGGTTGGGATGTTTCAGACAAGATCGCGGAAGGTCTTTCCTACACGAGTTGGGATACCGGCTTTCCAGACGTCAAGATCGTGCCAGATCTGTCGACGTTCGCCTTGCTTCCATGGGAGCCGGGTACCGCGTCCGTGCTATGCGATATCGAGCAAATAGGCGGTGGGCCGGTCAGCCTCTCTCCCCGATACATCTTACAGAACGCCATTGAACGAGCTCTGAGGCTTGGGTTCAAGCCGTTTGCGGCATACGAATTTGAGTTCTATCTCCTTGACGATCCGATCGGGCAGATAGCCGAGGGGGCGTGGCGCAGCATAAGGCCAGCAAGCAAGAGTGGCCCTTGCTACAGCATGCTGCATCACTCGAGCTCGCTGGACGTGATGGGCCAGATCCGGAAGCAGTTGCGCGCTGCAGGTTGCGACGTCGAGGCAACGAACAGCGAGTACGGTCCCGGCCAGTACGAAATCAACGTAAGCTATAGCAACGCGCTCGACGCGGCGGACACGGCCGTTTTCTTGAAGTGCGCAATCAAGGAGATCGCCGCAAAGCAAGGGCTTACGGCGACCTTCATGGCAAAGCCTCGGGCAGATTGGGCAGGCTCGTCCGGGCACGTTCATTTCAGCCTGTCTACGATTAGCGGAGAGAATGCGTTCGCCAGTTCCGCTCAGCCGGTGGCCTTGTCCGATGCGGGGAAATCATTCCTCGCAGGCATGGTCGGACACGCGCGGGACATGTCGGCAATTTATTTGCCGAATATCAACTCATACAAACGAAAGACGGGAGGATCGTGGTCCGGAGGCAACTCGTCGTGGGGATTTGACAATCGCACAGTTTCCTTTCGCGCGCTTCCATCGCCAGGCCACGCGGCGCGCATTGAGAACCGCATCCCCGGCGCGGACACCAACCCCTACCTCGTCATCGCCGCAGGTATTTTGACGGGCCTGTACGGCATCGAAACGAGAATGACACCCAATCCACCGTTCCTTGGGAATGCATATAAGGCGACCCCAGATCAAGCGCCTCCGCTTGCCAGCTCCCTCGAGGAGGCCGTGCGCTTATTCCAGGACAGTGAAGTGGTGAAGGCGATTTTCTCGAAAGAGTTCATAGAACACTACATTCAAATAAAGAATTGGGAAATTCTTCAGTCCAACAGCCAGGTTACAGACTGGGAGTTGGCTCGATACCTCGAAATCATTTGATCCCTGATGCGAAGCCCCGAGAAGGCGCAGGTTGCGCCGCGCTAAAGCAGGAAAGAAGGCGAAATGACGGAGCCCAAAGATATCGCCCGACAGTTTGATTTTCATGGGGAGGCGTTGGACAACATTTTTGAGAACTACGCCGAGCTTCGAGCCAAGTGCCCGGTCGGTCGCAGCGAAAAGTATGGTGGCTTTTGGTTTATCACTAAAAGCGACGATATCTTTGCCGCCGAGCAGGACCCCGAGGCCTTCTCCGTGGCGCCGTCGATGCTCCTTCCCGCGTTCGGGACCGACATGCCGCTTATCCCGATCGATATCGATCCTCCGATGCATCAGGATTATCGGCGCATACTCTTGCCGTTGTTCACGCCTCAAGTGCTCAAAAATCTTGAGGAGCCGATTCGGCAAACGGCACGTGATCTCGCCACGGAGTTCGTCAGAAAAGGCTCCGGCGGGGATGCTTCATATCTCTATGCGCGGCCTTTGCCGACAATAATATTTAGCCGTCTCGCCGGGTACCCTGAGAAGGATTGGCCAAAATTCGATCGGTGGGTGGACGACATCATTTATCACCGCGTGGAGGATCCAGAGCGCGCGCGAAAGGCCGGCGAGGAACTCATTGCGTATTTCGACAATCTCCTAGCGTCCTGGGACAACGAAGGGGAATCCAGCACGCTTATCGACTACATCCTGCGGGCCGAAATCGACGGTCGTAAGCTCAATCACGCTGAACTCCAGTCGTATTGCTACCTCCTCTTCGTTGCTGGACTGGACACGACCGCTTGGGCAATTCGCTCAGGTTTGTGGCACCTGGCGCACAACCTGGAGGACCAGCGGAAGCTGCGTGCCAATCCTGAGCTGATCGCGTTTGCCTGTGAGGAATTCCTTCGAACACTTTCCCCGGTGCAAGCCATGGCTCGCACTTGCCTGAAGGACACCGTGATACGGGGGCAGCAAATTAAGAGGGGAGATCGCGTCGCGTTTGTCTTTGGAGCCGGGAATCGCGACGAGGAAATATACGCAAATCCCGACAAGATCGACGTCGCGCGGGAAGAAAATAGGCATCTCGCTTTTGGAGCCGGAATCCATAGGTGCTTGGGCTCGAACCTGGGTCGCCGGGAGCTGCTCGCCGGCATCGAAGAATTTCTTCGAATTGTACCTGAGTTTCGGGCCGCTGATTCCACCGAGAAATGGCACGGCGTCAGCTCGTTGACGTTGGAATTTTAGAATAGCGAGGACCGGGGAAATGAAGGTTTTCGTCGATCCCAATCGCTGCCAAGGACATGCCCGCTGCATGTTCTTTGCGAAGGACGTGTTCGAAATCGATGACGAAGGATATGCAAAAGTAAAGGTGGGATTTGAAATGATCCCGGCCGAACTGGAGCTGAGTGTGCGCAAAGCGTGCGCCAACTGTCCCGAGCGCGCCATAAGCGTTACGGCGAGTTGAACGCTCTGAGCTCAAAGAACGACGGATCCGCGTACTGGCTTGCAAGGCAAATGAGATGTCGAACTGGGGTTGACCAGTAACTGAGCGAGGGAGGAGTAGAAGATGTCGTCACCCGTGTCACACCGAGAGCAGGCGTCCACAGACCTGCTGCGCAGCTCCATCACGTTCTTCCATATTGTCTTCATGGTGACCGCTGCGGCCGCGCCGCTCGTGGTCGTTTCTGCCTATATCCCAATCTCGTTTTCCGTGGGTGGCGGGCTGTCTACGGCCCTTACGTACGCGACGACCACGCTCATTCTTCTGATCTTCACGGTGGGCTTCGCGCAGATGGCGAAGCGGATCACTTCGGCAGGGGCTTTCTATACCTTCACTACGCACGGGCTTGGGCGACCCGCAGGACTTGCGGTCGGCTTCACCATCTTGGCCGCGTACAGCATGATTTCGCCTGCCATCGCAGGTGGGTTCGGCTTCTACATGGCAAAGCTCTTGGACGCCCACTTCGGTCTGCAGGTCGCTTGGTATTGGTGCAGCCTTGCCGCCCTGGCCTTGATGTTCGTGATATCCTACTACCGGATCACCTTTACCGCTAAAATTCTTAGCCTCCTGCTGATTGTCGAGGTGCTTGTCGTTTTGGTGGTGTGCGTGGCCACCATCGGCTCGGGTGGTGCCTCAGGGCAGATGCCGTCGGCGTTCGATCCAGCCCAGTGGGCGGCGGCGCCGGCCGTCGGCATTGGGTTCTTCCTGGCCTTCTGGTCCTGGATTGGTTTCGAGACAACGGCGATCTACGGCGAGGAGACAATGGACCCGAAGCGCGCCGTGCCGCGTGCGACCTATATCGCCGTCCTGACCCTCGGTCTCTTTTACACATTTGCCGCATACGCTGGCATTGTTGGCTTCGGCAATGAGTCACCGCAGCAGGCTGGCACGTTGCTCGACCAGTACTTCTTCCAACTGGCAGACCTTCACACCGTCCACACGATTCGAACGATCATGGACTTCCTGGTGGTCACCAGCTTCTTTGCTTGCTCGTTCGCTTTCCACAATAACGCGACGCGTTACCTTTACTCCCTCGGCCGGGACGGCATCCTGCCCAAATTCCTGGGTCGGACTCACAACGGGCACAAGTCCCCGTACGTCGCCGCGGTAGTTCAGGTCTCCATCGCGATCCTTACCGTGGCCCTGTTCGCGATCGGCGGCGCGGACCCCTTGCTCCACCTTGGGACCTGGCTGCCGATTTTCTGCACTCTCGCCGTGATTGTGGTGCAGTTCGTTGTCTCTGTGGCTGTCATCGGCTACTTCAACCGGGTTGGCCGCGACGGGCTGGCGGACTGGTGGAAGACGCTGCTGGCACCCGCGCTCGGAGCGGCTGCGCAGGCGATAGTGGTCTGGCTGCTCTTGCAGAACATCACCTTCCTCGCTGGCAGCGAGAATCTTGTGGTCAAGCTGATCCCGCTCTACGTTGCGGTCATCGCAGCCGGCGGCTTTGGCTACGCGCTATGGCTGCGCAACAGCGATCGACAGCGTTTCGAGAAGATCGGTCAGCTGCACGACGAGGAACTTGAAGATCGCTTCGTTGACGAGATGTACGTTCGCGAAGGACGTGTCTCGAGCTGACCACGTCAAGCACCTGCTCTGAGTCGGGGAGTGTGGCGATACCGCTCACTTCCCGCTCGGTCCAGACGATGCCTGGATCCGCTTCAGTCGGTCTAGGTCGAGACCTCGAGCTGACGCAGCGGCTTCGCCTAGGGCCGCTTTAGCCCGGCGTTCTTCCGGCGATTCTTGGCTGCGGCCACCTCGACCCTTGGGGCCTTGTCCACGTCGCCCAGTTTACCGCGCCCTGAATACTTATTGATCCATAGAAGCATCTGCCGCTAACAATGGTCGAGTCGACTCGGGATGGGCGCGCAACTTGATGTTGCGCAACGCCGTTCCAGGGGGTTGGCGGCATGGTGGGTCAAAGTCGTGTTGCGTGCCAGCTGACTCTCGGGATGACGAGTTGCGCTCGGCGGGTGTGATCTGGCAATCGTCGCACCCCCTCTCTCGCTGGCTATCTGCACAACTTGAGATGCCCGGATCCGCCGGGCGTGGTGAAATCAGGGCACGAAACAGAGATGTCTGTCGAAAGCCAAGGCCGAAAGCAGCGCAACTTGGCGGGCACGCCTCACAAGGCGCTGGCCGTAGTGAAATCGGGGCATGAAACCGATCTTTCGGTCGAAAGCCAAATCCGCAAGCAGCGCAACTTGAGGGGTGTGACTCTGAGGGGGCTGGCAAAGGCGCTCGGACTTTCGCCCTCGCAGTTGTCCAAGATCGAGATCGGCAAAGCCAAGCTGACAGTTGAGGTCGCACTTAAGATCGCAGACATTCTGCAGGTGCCGGCTGCTGTGTTTCTGTCAAAGGCTAAGCCCCACTTTACGGGAAGACGAACGATAACGAGAAGGAGCACAGGTAGCGTACAAACGACGCTCGGTATGAAGTTGGAAGCCCTGTGCTCCGATTTCAAAGGTGACAACAATATCTATTGGTGCGCGACGATCACGGCGTCCAATTTCGAGGAGATTGGAGGTTGGCGACAGCATCCAGGCCAAGAGTTCATCTATGTAATTTCCGGGCAACTCCAGTTGTTGAGCACCTTCTACGAACCTGTAACGCTACACGAAGGCGACACCATTCTGTTCGATGCAGATCAGCCTCATGCGTACATTGCCGTGAACGGGACCGTGAAGGCATTGATGATAAATGGGATGAGCTAGCTAAGGCTGCTTTCCCTGCAACCACGCCATCATCGAGGTGAAGACTTTTCTAGCCGGGAACGCCGATATCCGTAGCGATGGCCCTAGTCCTGAATGTTGTCGGGTATCAGCGCGCCACATGTTTGGTCTTCGGCGAAGGTGCAGATTTGCAGGTCTCAAACAGCCGGCTCGGCCAACGCGCCGTGGGCGCTCCGCATGGTAGGGCATGGGGTTGCTGCGCTTCTTGCGATAACCTTTCGCTAGAATGGATTTACGTAGTTTGTGATCGCCGTCATGCGGAGCATGACCCGACGTATGACATGGGCGGACTTGACGTGATCGGTGAAGATTGCGACTTCGCCGGTGGCGCCGGCGGGAAGGCGCCTGGTCAAGACGTCGTCGTCGAGCTTGAGGCGGACGACGAACGGCGCCGCATTCACCTCAGAGGGTGTGACGGCAAATCCCGACGGCTTCACCTGCCCTGTCGAGACCGCCTGCAGCACGGTCTCCACCCGAGCGTTGAAGATCTGTCCGGGCAGCAGCTTGAATGTCACCTCGGCCACTTGCCCAGGCTCGATGTAGCGTGCGTTGATCTGCGCGACCTCCGCGCCGACGATCGTCTCCGACGTGTCGATGAATGCCATGACCGGCGATAGAGGCAGGTTCGCGACGCGCGCGCCTTTGCGCAGGGCGAGGTTCGTCACATAGCCGTCGGCAGGGGCGCGGACCACGGTCTTGTCCAGGTTCCATTGCGCGCCCGCAAGCTGCGCCCTGAGCTGCGCTACTTCCGATTCGCGTTGCTGTACGTCGAACGCGCGACCGGCGTCGCTGCGCTGGAGTTGTGTCATCTGCTCGTGCCGAAGCTCGGCGAACTTGAGCTGTGCGGTAAGCGCATCGACCTGTGCTTGGAAAGGCGCCGCATCGATGCGGAACAGCACATCGCTCGCCTTGAGAGGCGCATTGGGCGAGACCGGAACCTCGACGACCTCTCCCGAGACGCTTGGCACGATCTCGACCGATTGGCGCACGACGAGGACCGGGCCGGACGGTGCGCCCCAGCCCATCGGTATGAAAAGGCCGATGTTAAGCAGAAGCAGGACGAGAAGCGGCGAAACCTTCCACGGCAGATTGAAGGGCACGATCTTGAAGCGTACGAGCAGAAACAGAAGCAGCAGGTAGAGGCTGAACAGGAAGATGATCATGGTCGTGCCTCCTCCCTGGGCGAGGGGGCGTCGACGAAGGCCCAGACGAGCGCGAGCGGCCACAGCACGAAGCCGCAGATCAGCGTGACCCAACCCGCCACCTCGACCGCCGTTGCCCACGGGTGATTCCGGTTTTTGGCAAAGTACCCCGGTGCCATGCCAAGCGCGGCGAACACAGCCACCGCGAGGAGCGCTAGGAAGATCACAATAAACCACGCGAAGTAGTCGATGAAGGACATGAGCTACTTTCCTTCGCCGCTGCCGGCTCCCTCCACCGCGGTGCCGGACATGACGGGCTCCGGCGCGGGGAATGTCCAGCGTCCGTCCAGGATCTCGGCGCGCGGGCGGTAGAGGCGAACCGTGTAGTTCCATCCCGGCATGGTGGGCAGGCAGTTCGGGATCTTGCCGTCGCAGCCGCCGAACTGGATCGCCACCGAGCCGTCCGCCTGCTTGATCGCGGTAATGTCGTTGATCGAATAGGCGTTGAAGGGATTCTTCTCGTAGTAGCCTTGCGCATTGTAGAGGCTGATCGACCAGAAGGCGTCGACCGGAACGTTGACCGGCACCGTGAGCGTGTGAATGGTCCGGCCGTCGTTCCGTGCCGGCGTCACGCTGAGATAGGTCGCGTCCCGGTCCGGATTGCCGCCCCAGCCCGCGGCTGTCCCGATCAAGTGCCGTGTTGGATCGACTTGGCCCTCGAGGCCGAATGCGTGCGCAAAGCCTCCGGTATGATTGTTCAAGGCAAGCAATGCGTCGCGAATTTCCTTCTGGCTCTTGCGATCCCAGTTCGGCACCTCGAATTTGCCTGAGCTTTCCTGACTGATCGTGATCGCGTCCTGCAACGCGTGAACCGCCTCGACGTCCTTGGGATCGTTCGGGTCGACCAATGTCCGGACGGCAATCAGGGCGTATCGCGCGCCGACAGTCTCCCGCGTCAGCGTGCGGACGCCCGGACCGTAATAAACAGCCGGCACATAGTGATCCTCGTTGATGATCTGGAGCGACATGAAACGTTTTCCGGCGTCAGGCATCGTGACCGTCGCCGGACCAGCATCGAGGTCCACGAGGGCGGACGAGTAAAGCGTGTCGCGATTGAGCCGGACGACGATCTGGTCGTCGATGGAAGCCGGCTCCCGCCGGTGATGGAATTTGCCGAGAGGTGCGTCCTTGAGCGCGTTTCCCATATAGAGATCGGACTCGGCTCGCGCGAAGGTGTCGATGGTGACCGGTATGGGACGCGTTGCCGGGGACGTCGCCCAGGTGCCTGGAGCGGCGACCGCTTCGAGCTTCTCGACATCCGGCAGCGCCCATGCCGTCTTTTCGAAGAATTCCGGCTTCGGCCCATAGAGCCGGAACATCAGCTCGAATTTGCGTGCTGGGTCGGTCGGGATCCAGTTGGCTTCCCTGCCGGCGGGCGCCTGGGGTCCGAGGTAGAGATCCACGGAGCCGTCGTCGTTCCTTTTGACCTCGCTTGCGTTCGAGGCGCGGCTAGCACGGTCGACATTCTGGATGAGCGCGTGCGTCTCGCGGTCATAGGCCGTCAGTGACCAGTACTGGTCGACCGGGACATTTGCCGGGACGTGGAGAAAATACGTTCTCGCGCCGTCGTAGTCCTCGCCATCCTTGTCCTTGATGTTGAGGAGGTAGAACTGGCCGGCGCCCAGACGTTTGATGCCGACGTACGCATAGCTGTAGGTGATCCCGCGCCAATCGATCGGATAGGTGTTCGGATCGGCGAAGCCCTCGGACCCGGCCTTGATCAGCTCGGGATGTGCAGGGAATGTCCAATGCGTGCCTTCGAAAAACCGGGGGGGCGCGGCATCGTATTTCGCTTCCAGCCACGCCTGCGCCTCGCGCATGCCGGCGTTCAACGCCTGCTTGGTCGCCCCGTCCGGCGCGAACGTCTTGCCTTTCTCGATGCCGAGCGTCCGTAGGGGATCGATCATGGCGCGATCGCGGTCGAGCCACGGCTCCGTCTGCACGATGCGATCGAGGTGGACGAAGTAGCTGTCGTCGTAGCGAATCCTAGTGTCGTACAGCACATCCGTCACATCCGTGAAGACCGTTTCTGGCGGACGCAACGCCTGCGACAACGGATAGATCTTGATTTGCTTCGCGTAGGCGATCGACCTGGCGACATCGGCTTCGCCGTGGCTCTTCATGTTGGAGCGGATCAGCACGTAGCTGCCATGCGTTCCGGGATCGATGGCGTGGTAGGCGCCTGGCGCAGGGCTTGCGTAGCCGGGCGGGAGCACCAGCACCTTCATGCCCTTGCCCTTGTCGGAGCCGAGCAGGCCCGCGTCCTCCAGCGGCACCTGCCAGACATTGACAAAATTGGCGTTGAGGGACCCGTTCGCAGTGGCCGGCGGAATCTCAACGACGATAGGCCCGACATCCTTGGTGTTGAAGAACGACATCAAATAGATCGTATCCGGATTGGGCGTGAGCGTCTGGTTCTTCCAGTCGAGCGGCTTCCCCCAGTAGATGATCTGGTTCACCTTGCCGCCGGTCTTGGCCAGCATCTCCTGCAGCATGATGTCGTAGTTGACCGCGGGCATGCCCCAGACGACAGCTTCCACGGCGCGACGCTCGATCATGCGCTGTGCGACGGCATCCGCGGCGGTATCCTGGGCGACCGCGGTCGAAGCAAAGCCCATCAAGGCAAGACTGGTCACGACACCACGTTTCATCTCACCTCTCCCTGTCCGTCCTGTGCAACTGGTGGGAAGACCGTGGCCCAATCGGTCTTCATGTCGACAACGGTCCACCCCTTCGCCGCCGCCTCATCGAGCGCTATGTCGAGCTTGCCGACGTGCGACGCGCGGTCGTAGGCCCACTCGCGATCGCTGTCCGTGTGATGGACGAGACCCAGGAAGCGCGCCCCTTTCCCGGCCGCCGTGTACTGGAGCATCTGCAAGTCGCCATCGGAGTTGCCGAACGCGAAGATCGGCTGCCGGCCGATGAAGCGGTTGATGCCGACAGGCTTGCCCGGGCCGTCGTCGATGAACTCGACCTTGGGCTCCTTGACGAGCTGCGGTTGCCCGTCGGCGCCGATCTCGAACTTTGTGGCTCCTGACGAGCCGATCACCTGCTCCGGAGGAATGCCGTAAACGCGCTGCGCAAAGCGGCGCATGAACTCGACGCCTCCGCCCGAGACGATGAAGGTCTTGAAGCCATTGGCGCGCAAGTACGCGAGGAGCTCGAGCATCGGCTGATAGACGAGCTCGGCGTAAGGCCGGTTGAATCTCGGGTGCTGCGCCGCGCCAAGCCAGCCGTCGGCAATGCTCGCGAATTGGTCCGTGGTGATGCCGGCGTGCGTCGCGGCCACGATCCCGGCGATGCCTTTTTCGCCTGTCGCCAGCGCCGCTTTTATTTCGCCATCGAGGATGCTCTTGAAGGGCTCGCTCTCCTCCCACTCGGGATGATGCGGCGCCAGCGCCGCTACCCGATCCATCGCGAATGCAAGCTGGAAATAGATCGGCTGCTCGGCCCAGAGCGTGCCGTCGTTGTCGAACACGGCGATACGCTCGTCGGGCGGTACGAACTCCGGGCCTCCCTCAGTCGTCACCGCCGCGACAAAACGTATGATCGCCTCCTTCGACGCCGACGTGTTCCACGACGACAGCGGATCGGCCGCCACCGTGGAGGTGAAGAGTTGCGACAGAATTGGGATGGCGATGAGTTGACCGATGTTGCCTGCGCGCATGTCACGCTCCGACCTTGCTACGAGGTTGGTGGTCGGTCACATTCGCGCCTTGGGCTTCGCGCTCCCGGGACCGGATTTCCTCGACATCGCGGTCGAGGAAATAGTTGAGGAATGTGCGGATCGCGGCGATCGCGCCGACCCGTGCCAGCGAGTCCCAGTCGGTCGTGATCGACGTCTCGAGGATGTCGGCGGCAAGCTGGAAGGTGAGCGCGGCGACGAGCCAGCGCGCGTAGCGCAGCCAGACAGCGCGCCGCTCGTGACCATTGTCCGGCCGCAGAAAAACGCGCATTCCGGACACCACTGCTTCGACGGTGCCCGCGAGGACGATAAGAAGCGCCATCCCGTCGATGAGGACGATCGAGGCCTTGGTTGCTTCTGTGAGCCAGTTTTCCATGGCTTCTTGCTCACGCCTGCGACCAAAATGGGCTTGGACAAGCGGCTGCCCTGTGCGAGCGTGAGGAGGTAAACGGGAACTTTCGGGGGAAAGTCTCATGCCTCTTGACGGGTCGCCCGGCGGCGAGGAGCCGCGCGGGCCGTGGTGCGCGAGCTGCAAGTCGGCGATCACCGACAGTCAGCGCAAGGTGCACGTCCATTTCGACACCGATCCGCACGGCTTCCGCGGGCTGACCGGCGACTATCACGAGGCGTGCGGCAAGCCGTTCGCGTCGATGGCGCGGGCCATCAACATGCTGTCGTTCCGCAGAATCTGAGCGGTTCGCCATCGGGTGCCTCGCGGAGCGGGCGGCGGCAGCGCGCCGCCCGCCTGCCTGCCAGCTCAGTCGCTGGCGGCTGCTTCCGACATTTTTTTCAGAGCGTCGTCGACGGTGAAGGTGTTGGGCCTCTGGACCGCCGGGAAGTCCGTGAAGGTCTCGACGAACTTCGCCATCAGCGCCTGTGCCGCGAAGATGATGTAGGTGTGGTGCATCATCCAGTCGTAGTAGGTGTTCGAGGTGACGGGCGCGAACTCGTACGGGTCGGTGCGCAGGTTGATGATCTTCGGCAGGCGCAGGTGCACGAACGGCTCCGCCCAGACGCCGAGCGTGCCCTCGAGCCGCTGCTCCATGAACACGACCTTCCAGTTGTCGTAGCGCACGCCGAGCACATCGCCATCGTCGCTGAAGTAGAAGAACACCTGGCGCGGGCACTCCTTCACCTCACCCGTCAGGTAGGGCAGCAGATTGAACCCGTCGATGTGGTTCTTGTAGGTGCGTCCGATCGCCTTGTAGCCGGTCTTGAGCTTCTCGATGACGTCCGAGGCGCCGGCCGCCGCCAGGAAGGTCGGCAGCCAGTCGTGATGCTGCACGATGCCGTTGGCGATCGTGCCAGCCTTGATCTTGCCCGGCCAGCGCACGAGCTGCGGCACGCGGAAGGCACCTTCCCAGTTGGTGTTCTTCTCGCTTCGGAACGGCGTCATGCCGCCATCCGGCCATGAGTTGCGATGCGGACCGTTGTCGGTCGAGTAGACGACGATGGTGTCCTCGGCGATGCCGAGCTCGTCGAGCAAATCGAGCATCTGCCCGACGTTCTTGTCGTGATCGATCATGGTGTCGTGATAGGGCGACTGCCAGCGTCCCGCCTGACCGAGACTCGACTTCTTGGTGTGCGTGAACAGATGCATGTGCGTGGTGTTGAGCCAGACGAAGAACGGCTTGCCGGCCTCGTCCTGGCGCTTGATGAAGTCCGTTGCGGCCGCAATGAACTCATCATCGCAGGTCTCCATCCGCTTCTTGGTCAGCGGGCCGGTGTCCTCGATCTTCTGCTTGCCGACCTTGCCCCAACGCGGCATGACCGTGGGATCGTCCTTGTCGGTCGCGTAGGAGTGAATGACGCCGCGCGGGCCGAAGTTCTTCTTGAAGTTGGGGAAATCCTTCTCGGGCGGATAGTCGTACATCTCCGGCTCTTCCTCGGCGTTGAGGTGATAGAGATTGCCGAAGAACTCATCGAAGCCGTGGTTGGTCGGCAGCATGCTGTTCAAGTCGCCGAGATGGTTCTTGCCGAACTGGCCGGTAGCGTAGCCCTGCTCCTTCAGTAGGGCCGCAATAGTGACGAGCTTGTCCGACATTCCGACCGGCGCCGCGGGAATTCCGACCTTCGACAATCCGGTGCGATAGACGCTCTGGCCGGTAATGAACGAGGAGCGGCCGGCGGTGCAGGATTGCTCCCCGTAGCTGTCGGTGAAGAGGAGCCCTTCCTTGGCGATGCGGTTGATGTTGGGCGTGTGATAGCCCATGAGCCCGTGCGTGTAGCAACTGATATTCGATTGCCCGATATCGTCGCCCCAGATGACGAGAATGTTGGGCTTGCTCGGCTTGCCGTTCCCGGCCTTGTTTGACTTGGCCATACGCTTTTACTCCCGGCTGACTGTTTCTCCTCCCCCGTTTGGTTGCGTGTCCCCGTGTCAGTGCAGAATTCCTAGAGTTCCCTCATGTCCTCATGCGCGCCTCCTCTCAACCGAACGGGCCGACCCGGAACACCATGCTGACGATGGCGAAGACGCCGATCAGCAACAGGATGATCGCGGTGATGAGCGTGAGTGATGGCGGGAACGCGCTTTCGCCATGCACGAGTCCGTCGGTGATCATGGCGTCGCGCTGCTCGCGCAGGTGCACCATGAACTGCACATGATAGATGATGCCGCCGATCAGCATCACCACGCCGAGTGCGACGAGCGTGACGCCGAAGTTGCGCGCCGATCCGGCATGCGTGATGACGGCGTGCTCGCGCAGCTTTTCGAAGACCTGAAAGATCGTGAAGCCGAAGCTGATCAGCGAGAGCGATGTACGGATCACCGACATCAGCGTGCGATCCGCGCTCATGCGGGTGCGCTGGAAGCTCATGCCTGTGCGTCGCGATGACAGCTCGACGGATATATAGTCCGGGTTCGAGCTCGATGTGACGGCCTCCATTGCTGTCTCCCTCAAAGCGCCGATCCGTTGTCATGGCGGAACCACAGGCGAGCCACATGCTCGAAAATCCAACGCAGCACGAAGTAGGGAAACACCGCGAGCAGGATGGCGATCACGACGGCCTCGGCGGGGTAGAATCGATCGAAGACGCGGCTCTGGTAGATGACGTCCATGCCGATCCCCAGCAGCATGATGCGCGTTGTGGAGATCAGCCCCTCACGCAGCCGGCCTTTCTCCTGGGAAGGGTTCCACAGCGCCGTCCAGAAAAAAGCCTTGTGCCCCTCACGCACGTCCTTGACGCTGTCATGCGCCGCAGCGATGGCCGCCATCGCCGGCTGCAGGAAAAAACGGAATGTCATGGGACCGTCGGCACGGCCCATGATATCCGCCCAAAACCGTTGGTGAACCTCGGCGGAGAAGCCGTACCGGAACAGGCCCGCCATGACGAGCACGACGGCCAACAGCGCCACCAGCCAGGAGGCGGGATGTTTGACCGGAGCGGGCGAGCCGTGTGCCATGGGCTCCCTCACCCACACCCGTGCTCATAATACCGCTCACGCCAATAGGCGCTGCCTGTCTCGCGCCACTTGCGCCAGTAGTAGCCGCAGTTGCTGGCGGTCCCCACTGCGACGCTGGCCGCGACGCCATTCACGATCCACACGCCGTTGACCCAGCGGCCGGCGCGGCGCACGGCATGTCGCGCGCGGGGATGGTTATGGGCAATTTTTCCGGCGTTGATGTGAGCGTGGCCGCGACCGATCTTGCGCGCCTCAGCGGAGGGATTGGCGAACATCAGACCGATACAAAGCGCGAAAGCGCCGGCAGCGAGGGATCGATGCGCTATTCTCATGGCGTCATACTCCCAGTTCGTTTTTCACCCATTCGTCTTGCGCACAACGCAGCGAAAGCCGACGTGGCTCGTGGACGTGTCGACAGGTTCGGGATGGCGTGCCGCCGGGCGGTAGCGGCGACAGTAGTTCGGCGCACAAAGGTGCGAGCCGCCCTTCAGCACTTTGCGAGGTATTCGAATGTGAGGCTGGCAGGGATCGTAGCTCGCCTCGAGCCGGGCCCCGCGCGGGTTTTCGGGAATGCAGCAGGCTTTCGGCGCATCGGCCGTATGCTTCGGCGCGTACCAGTCAACGGTCCATTCCCACACGTTCCCCATCGTGTCGTAAATGCCGTATCCGTTCGGCGGGAACGCGCGGACCGGGGACGTGCGCTCATAGTGGTCCAGCTTGAGGTTTTCGTACGGAAAGTTCCCCTGCCAGGTGTTGGCCATATGCCGTCCATCGGGCGTGAACTCGTTGCCCCAGGCGAACTCCGCCCCTTCGAGCCCGCCTCGCGCCGCGAATTCCCATTCCGCTTCGGTGGGAAGCTCCTTGCCAGCCCAGGCGGCGTATGCCTCGGCGTCCTTGAAGGCGACGTGAACGACGGGATGATCGTCCAGCATCTTGATCCAACTGCCTCTTCCGTAGGGCTTCCTCCAGTTGGCCCCGAACCGGAACTCCCACCACTTGCTCCAGTCGCGCAAATCCACAGCGCCTTGCGGCGGATTGAAAACCAGCGAGCCGGGCTTGAGCATGTGCGGCAAAGCGCCCGGATAATCCTCCGCCTTTGGCGCAATCTCGGCGAACGTGACGTATCCGGTGGCATCGACGAAACGACGAAATTCGGCATTGGTGACAGGCGTTGCGTCGATCCAAAAGCCGTCCACGGTCACGCGATGGACGGGAGCTTCCTCGGGATAATGCTTGTCCGAGCCCATGGCGAACGTGCCTCCAGGCACAAACACCATGCCGGCGCGCAAACCCTCGTCCGAAATGGGAGCCGGTTTCGCCAAAAGCTCTGATTTTAAAAGCACGCTCGCCATTGTTTGCTCGCAAGCGGTTCAATTCGACTTTCGTGATACGGGCCTGAGAAATTCAGCAGGGAGCGGCGTTCAAACTACACGCCGCCGCGCCGGCGTCTCGAACGCCGCAGCGAGTCGGTTAGCAAGCTCTTGCTTTTGCAAGCGCGAACAGACGGCGCATCGAACGCGACGACGCAATCGTCGACGTTCAAAGCCCGCATCGGATGAGAATGTGATTGAGGAGAATTCAAGCAAGCGCGCACCATGTCGACCTCCCCGGCCGATTGTGGCAGCTCGCCCCTGCTCTGAGCTATGACTCCGAAAGAGTTCATTCGCAATCGGAATTACGTAGTACGGACAAACGACTTTGGTCCCTAAATCGATGCGTATTGAATTAACCAAGCGGCATGTCCGCGAAATCTCCAGGCCTAGCATAAGAAAAAAATTCGAACTCGCATTCAGCGCGCGTGCTGTTTGTGCCGCCAAACGCTCCGCACACAGGAGTAAAATGGCGACAACTTGATTCGTGCGGGAGATGCGCCGAGGGATTGCTTTCTATCCAGCTTGGGGAATTCAGCATGGATCGAACGATAAACGTCAGCGGTCTAGCGACGATTGGGGCGCTGCTCGCCGCATCGATGTCGATGTCCGCGGCAGACGCTGCCGAGAACGCGGCTGGCTTCTACCTTCTTGGCGCCAAGACATCGATGTCCGGTTATGTCCCCCCTCCGGGAACATATGTGTCGGATCTCAACTACTACTACACGGGCGATGCCGGCGGTCAGGCCGCGGTCGGCATCGCGCTCCGCCGCACCGGTGCCATTCTCGATATCGACGCGGACGTCAGCATCGATGCCAACGCCTACGTGAATGCGCCGATCGCGATTTGGGTCGCGCCCGAGAAAGTCCTCGGCGGCAACGTCGGCTTCGGGATCATGGTGCCCGTCGGCTCCAAGAAGGTCGACATCGCGATCGACGCGATCAACACGATCACGCTCCCCAACGGCACGACGATCGTCGGCAACAGCCAATTCGACTACGACGAAGACTCGGTGAAGTTCGGCGATCCGGTGCTCAATGCCCTCATGGGGTGGCATCAGGGGAACTGGCATTGGAGCCTGAACGCTCTTCTCAACGTGCCGATCGGCCCCTGGGACACCGACAGCATCACCAACCTAGCGTTCCACCATTGGGGGCTCGACACCACCGCCGCGGTGACCTGGCTGGACACCACGCGTGGACATGAAATCTCTGTCGCTGCGGGGTTTACATTCAACTGGGAGAACCCCGACACGGACTATCGCACGGGAACGGAATTCCACGTCGAGTGGGCGCTGATCCAGCACCTTTCGAAGACCTTCTCGATCGGACTTGCCGGATACCACTATCAGCAGGTCACGGGCGATAGCGGCGCGGGGGCGACGCTCGGTGACTTCGAAGGCCGGGTCACGGCCTTGGGACCGGTTGTCAACTACACGTTCCTGCTCGGCAAGACCCCGATCATGACGCAGCTCGAGTACCTGCGCGAGTTCGACGCCGAGAACCGGGCAGAGGGCGATATGGGCATGCTGAACGTCACGGTCCCATTGGGGAACTGACATCCGGCGCCGAAAGAGCCGTGGACGCCGGGGGCGCTGAAAAATCTGCTGTGTACCGAAGCCACGTCGGCACGGGGTTCGCGATCGTCCTTGCCGGGCGCCAATGGCACGCCGCGCTCGTGTTGCTGGTCCGATTGTGGCTCCCGCACACTTGCGGCAAGGCGCGAAGCACTTTGACATGGGGATGCTCAGCAGCACGGAGCCTCACCATGTCCAAGAACAAGGTCAGCTTCTACGTGTATGGCGCACCGATCAGCTTTCTCGTCGCCTGCTTCCACCACCGCATGAACCAGCGCATGTTGAGGCTGTCCCTTCCCAAGGACCACAGCGCGCAAGTGATCCAGCTTTCAGAATGGAGGGCCTCGCGCTCGCTGCCGAACTGAGCGGCGGCCACACGTCGCACCGGCTGTAGAGCGCTCCCGCCAACTCTCTCTACGGAGCCGGCGCGGGCTGACTGCAGTCGTTGCTCAGGTTGGCCTGGATGGCGCCGAACGTGTGCTCATTCACCTTGGCGTGTCTCTCGAGGTTGACCTTGCGTGTCTCGTCGGACACCTGACCGGCCGATGCGAGCACGACCTCGGGGAAATTGACCAAGCGATCTATGGTGTTGGCGGTGTGCCGCGAAAGCATCCAGCCGAGCGGCAGCGAGATGGCGGTGTTGTTGAGCACGATGGAGTACATGCGCGACCGCTCGTTCTTGCCGCAATCGAGCGCTGCCAAGCCGGACAAATCGGTCTGCTCCGGCTTGATCGGGAGCAGGTCGTTGATGACGCGGGCGACCGCTCGGCGTCCGATCTGCTCACGGATCGTGAGCAGGGTCGTGATCGGGGATATGGCGTGACTCAAGCCGGGGCCTGACGGCGTCTTGGGATCGGTCGTCGATTCGGTGAGCAGCAGCAGCTTGAGGTCGAAGCGCACCCCGGCGGCCTTCTCGATACTCTCCTGTTTGTTGGCGATCGCCTTGTAAATCTCGAGCGCGGTCGTGCCGCCCGAGGCGTCAGCGTATCCGCCGTCGACGAAGTTCCACCAATAGTAGGGTGGCGCGGCGCCGGACTGGATCATCGCCGGCAGCACCGCGGGGAAGCGCGCGCTGGCGACCGCAGCCCTGATCAGGGTTTCCGGGTTCGGATCGACGGCGTCGGCATGATGCGCGCGCAGCTCGCTCATGGCGGTCAACGTCTCGTCGCCGGCTCCCGTGAGCGGGAACGGCGCGTAGGCGATGCGCTCGCCCGTCTCGGCCCACGTGGTGTTGAGCACGAGAGCGGGCGCGGCTTTCTTCGAATCCCAGACCTTGTCATAGGGCAAGCTCAGTGCGCCGCCGTCGGGCATGAGACGGCGACACAGCTCGAACTGGGTGTTGCCGATCACCTGATCGCACGCCCGGCCGACCGATTCCGTGAGGCTTGTCTCGAGTGCTTCGGCGCGACCCTTGAGGTCGAACCGCACAGGCTGGAAGTGGTCGCTCAGATTCGTGGAGAACCACGAGACGGCCCACCGCGCCAATCGCTGCATCTCGTAGGTGCCGATCAACAAGAGCTTGGCAATCACGTCGGGGAACGTGCTGGCCATGGTCGGCGAGAGGTGATCGTCCGAGAGCATGGCTTTGACCAGCTTGACCTGTGGCGGGTCATCAAGCGGCTTGCGGCAGGTTACGTTCGGGACTTGCTCCTCCTCGTGCGCGATGGCGTCGACCATCGACGAGCCGATGGCGCCGCCGGAGACGGCGCTGATCGCGAACACGTGCTGGGAGAAGCCGGGGCAGGTGGCCTCCAATCGCGCCACGACGCTGGCTACGAAAGAGGCTGCGTAGATGCCGCCGCCAGGTGCCGAGAGAATGTAGACCGGGTAGGGTCGCGTGTAGGCGTTCTTGTCCCTGCGGTTCTTCAGCCAGGTGGCGAACTCGTTTTCGAGGTCGGCGGCGGCGCGTGCCTTTTCGGCGTCGGTCGGCATGACGCGGGGTGGCAGATCCTCGGGCCTGCTGATCCACAAGTAGAGCCCGACGACGAAGACGAGGATGACGATGATGAGGAAGTAGGGGATGCCCGACCTTCGCGATTTCTCGCCGATGACGAAGAGCAGCCAGGTGGTGGACGTCAGGACCAGCCCCAGGGTCGCGAGCGGCCCGATGGAGTTGAACAGCTCCTCGGCGGCAACGGGATTGAGATTGATCAGGGGGATGGGAAGCAACAAAACGGCCGCGGCGAATACGGTCAGTATCCAGTGCCGCTTGGTGCGCGGGCGGCGCGCAACGATCCCGCCGGCGCGGTACTCCAAGCGCGTGAAGGCGAGGAGCCCCAGAAGCAACAGGCCCGCCAGCGCCCACCACACGACGGCGACATGGGCGAGTTGCGCGGGGAGGAGGTCGTCGGTCGGTGCGCAGAGGCCGAACGTCGGAACGCCGCTGTCCGACACTTTCTCGCCAACGAGCTTGCGCGCGTCGCTGACCACGCCCGACGTCGACCAGAACGCGGCGCCGACCGCTGCGATCGGCAGTCCGGCGCAGAGAAGCGCGGCGCCATCGCGCCACCAGACGATGCGCCGATCCTGGCGCAACTCGTGGTCCGACCCGTAAACCAGGCTGCTGCCGTAGCCGATGCCGGTCTGACGCAGCACGACGCATGCGGACACGTAGCAGAAGTAGATCATCGCGGTCAGGACGGCAAAGGCCGCGAAGCCCAATGCGAGCTGCGCGCCGCAAGGCGCCGGCACGAGCGGCGGCTCGACGACCCTGATGACGATTTCCCGGATCTGGCCGAACTTCCACAAGAAGAGCGCGAGCACGACGAGGATGATGATCGGAGAGAACAGCAGCGAGCCCTGCAGGCGTCGCAGAAACGTCCCGCCTTCACTGCGCGATTGCGATCTCAAGGCCAAGGTTGCCATGTGGCTCTCCCTTCAAGCGCCGTGTTCAGGCGCGGGTGAGCCGGCGATGCCGCCAGATTTCAAGCGCTCGAGCGTGGTGATGCGGCTCAAGACGCTGTCGCAGACCTCGACCTCCACGGGCGTGAAGGCGAGGAAGTACACGCGCTCGACCGCGGAGTCGGGATTTTCCCGGAAGTAGTCGATGGCGGCGGGGATCAGCGAATTGCAGATTTTCTGGGTCCCGAACTCGATCGAGTCGCGGTCGATGCCCGCGCCGAACAACGGCAGCAGTACGGATTTGTATTTTCCGTGGCGCAGCCGCGTCCATAAGCCCATCGTGCGCGTGTTCAGCTCGTCGCACTTTTCGAGGCTGCGCACGACGCATTTCACGAGCTCGTTGGGGCTGGTGACGGTCCTTGCGAAACCCTTGGCATCGATGCGGGCCTTGATGCTCGCGACGTGAAGCAGACGGCGCACGTTGTGCGTTCGCGCGAGCGCGCCGGACTCGGTGTCGAGCACGTTGCCGATGCCGGTGCCCTTGCCGAGACCGAGGGCGCGATCGAGCGCCCGCTGGATGGTGTCATCGACCATGACATCTCCGGAGGTCTGCGCGCCGAGCGTGCGGATGCGCGAGGAGAGCGTGCGATGATAGATGCTGTCCATGAGGAACTCGCTGTTCGACGAGTTCACCCAGATGTCGACGTCGCGCACGTCGCCGATGTCGCCGATGTAGTAGCCGATAATGCGGCGCTTGCCGGTCTTCTCGTCGACGAACTCGAACTCCTGCTTGTTGAGCGAGTCGGTCCGGCGGTTGCCCCACCGCTTGGCGAGCCACTGGCCCGCGATGATGGTCTTGGGGTCCTTGAACGTGCCATGATCGATGGCATCGAAAAACTCGGATAGCGGCATCAGCACCGGCTCGATGCGCTCGCCCTGCTCTCTCATTCCTCCACCGGCATTCTTGGGCGTGCTCGAGTCCACGGGCACGTAGTAGAGGTAGATCCGCTCGGACGAGCCGCCGGGGGACGTGTAGAACATGCAGATGAACTCGGAGCCCTGCAGATTGCCCGTTGCAGCGTTGAACGGGACCTCGTAGCCGGTTTCCTCCTCGATCTCGCGAGCGAGACTCTGGGGGATCTCCTCGTTCTGAAGGACTATGCCGGCGACGGTCTCCATGAGCTTGTGATCCGGGCCCTCGATCGAGGCGATCGGCGGGCGAAACTGCTGGATCAGCAGGACGTGGTTGGTATCGGTGTTGACGATGAGGGCGGCGACCGCGTCACCCCGCTCGAAGGTCGCCCACTGAATTGGATTTGCGCCTTCGGTCTCGACGGTCAGCTCGTCGACCCGGAACGCTTTTGAGTGGTGCTGCCAGACGGTTTTCCGGCCGGTAATTCTCTGCTCAGTCATTCGGGATCCCCCTCCCGGTGCCGAACAAAGAGACCGGCACGCCTACCAACACACATAAAGTACGGCAAATACGGCGATCGGCGTGGCCGATAGCTCCCCTCTACAAGCTTACGCGGTCGACGGGCGGCGTGCCAGATGGGTTTTATGCGCCGGCCGGAATCTTCCGCTTGCGGCGCAGGACGCGGTAGGCGTCGCGCAGGATCGCATCGTGGTCGAAGGCGAGCTTTTCGCGGCGCCAGTTGGCGACCCAGCCTGCCTTGGCCGCGTCGGTGCCGGCTTTTGGGCGAACCCTCGACAGAACGGTCGCAAAGGCGATGCTGACCGTGTGCCCGCGAGGGTCGCGGGTGGGGTCGGAGTAGGTTCCAACCAGCGTCAGCTCGCGGGCCTTGACGCCCGTTTCCTCTTCGAGCTCCCGGCGGCAGGCCGTCTCCACCGTCTCGCCGATGTCGACGAAGCCGCCCGGAAGGGCGTACTGGCCGGCGAATGGGGGATTGGCGCGCCGGATCAGGAGAACGCGTCCGCGGCGGTCGAAAGCCACGCAATCGACGGTGAGAAGCGGAGTTTTCGGCTTGGGCATGAAGCAGCCTCGAACGCGCGGCGGGCGTCGGAATTCCCTCGGCGCCAGCATCAGCGAGATCGCAGGCTAGATCAACACCAGCTACAAAAGCGTTGCTTTCAAAAGATAAAACGCGGCCAAATTACCCCTTCGCCGTGCGCATTCGGCCGATAGGGTGTTGTCCGAGGTTCAGTCCTCCACGAATCGGTCCGGCACATACATCTCGTCCGGCACGGGGCCGCGGCTATAATCCGGATTGTGCACGCGATCGGGCAGCACGATCTGGGTGTGCTCGACCTCCTCGTAGGGGATCTGGGCCAACAGGTGGCTGATGCAGTTCAAGCGCGCGCGCTTCTTGTCGACGGCTTCGACGATCCACCAGGGCGCCTCGGGAATGTGGGTGTGCTCGAGCATGGCCTCCTTGGCCTTGGTGTAGGCCTCCCAGCGGCGGCGGGACTCGAGGTCCATAGGAGACAGCTTCCACTGCTTCAGCGGATCCTGAATGCGCATCGAGAAGCGGAAGTTCTGCTCCTCGTCCGTGATCGAGAACCAGTATTTGATGAGGATGATGCCCGAGCGCACGAGCATGCGCTCGAACTCGGGGCAGGAGCGGAAGAACTCCTCGACCTCGGAGTCGCTGCAGAAGCCCATCACGCGCTCGACACCGGCGCGATTGTACCAGCTGCGGTCGAAGAGCACGATCTCGCCGCCGGCGGGCAAGTGGGTGACATAGCGCTGGAAATACCATTGGGTGCGCTCACGCTCGTTTGGCGCCGGGAGCGCGGCGACGCGGCAGACGCGAGGGTTCAGGCGCTGGGTGATGCGCTTGATGACGCCGCCCTTGCCGGCGGCGTCGCGGCCCTCGAAGATCACCACGACCTTGAGCTTCTTTTGCACGACCCAGTCCTGCAGCTTCACGAGCTCGCGCTGCAGGCGGAACAGCTCCCTGAAGTACTGCTTGCGGTCGAGGCTTGCTTCGTCGCCGCCGGCCGGGGTGCCGGTGATGCGCTCGTCGTCAAGCTCGAGCTCCAGCTCCTCGTCGAAGCTGTCCAGCATCTCCGCCTTGATCTTTTCGGACATGGGATCGCGTTGGGTCATCGGGCGCGTCTCTACGGGTTACCCTCTACGGGGAATGGGGCTCGCGCGGCTTTCGACCAAGTGCGGCCGCGACCTCGCTCGGCCCCGCATGTTTCCGCGAGGTCGGTGACGGGTTGATGACAGCCGTTTCGGGAGCTAGACCGCGATCGGTTCAGCTTGAAATCGAGAACGCGCTCTAGGCTTTTGACGAGACCGATAATTTACGCTTCGGGCTTCTCTTGCGGTGCCGATTCACGCCGCTCCTGATAGACGGCGCGACGATCGGAGCGGCGAGGGTCCGAAGCGATCATGGTCTAGCCGCGCAGTTGCGCGGTGGTGGTGCTCGGATGCGCGGCGGCCTGCTTTTCCTGGCGAATGAAGAACAGGTTGCGGGCGTAGATGATGATGCCGAACTGGCCGAGAAGGATCACCGGGTCCATCTTGTGCAGCCCGTAGGCGAAGACGAGCACGCCGCCCAACAAGCTCAGGTGCCAGAACAAGTCCGGCATGGTGGAGCGGCGCGATTTCTCGGTCATGAACCACTGAATGAGCCAGCGGGCAGAGAACATGGCCTGGCCGCTCAAGCCGATGGCGAGCCACATCACCTCGGCGGGCGAAAGGGCGGCCCACCACGCGGTCAGTTTAGCAAGCACTGGCGTTCCTCGCTTCTTGTGTGTTGCGATGTCCCCGACTCTGCGCGCCGCTCCGCGGCCCCGGCACGAGGCAGCGCGGTGCGGGCGATCAGCCAGCGCACTCCGATGAGGTCGTAGATGCCGATGAGGGCGCGGCCGAAGTTGGTGTACTTCGAGACACCGGCGCGGCGCGGGCGGTCGTTGACCGGCGCGTAGGCGGTCTCGTAGCCGTAGGCGAGGACGAGCGCGGGCAGGTAGCGATGCATGCCGGAGAAGTAGGGCAGCTCGAGAAACACCTCGCGGCGAAAGACTTTTATTCCGCAGCCGGTGTCCGGGCAGCGGTCGTCCAGAATGGCGTTGCGCAGCCAGTTGGCGAACTTGGACGCGAGGCGCTTCGAGGACTCCGCGCGGCGCGTCACCCGGATCCCGCCGACGAGGGCCACATTCGGCCCGTCGGCGCGGTCGAGCCGTGCGAGCAGGGCCGGGATGTCGTGCGGATCGTTCTGGCCGTCCCCGTCCATGGTGGCGACAAGCGGGGCCGTGGCGGCGCGGACGCCGCTGCGGATGGCGGCGCTCTGGCCCGCGCGCCGCGCGTGGCGGACGTAGCGCAGCTCCGGGACGGTGGCGAGCAGCGCCTGCACCTCGGCCGGCGTCGAGTCGGTGCTGGCGTCATCGACGACGACGATCTCGCGCAGCGCTCCGGCCGGCAGGCTGGCTACGGTCTCGCGGATCAGGCTGCCGATGTTGCCGGCCTCGTCGAGCGCGGGGATCACGACCGCCAGAGATTGCAGAGGGAGGGCGGCCACGGTGTCTCTTTGGTCGGCGTGTTCCATCAGCGCACCCGGGCCGATGTCGCGACGCGCACGAGCGGCGTCCATGGTGCCCGGATCGTGCCGAGCAGGGTCTGCGGGTTGCGCCATATGCCGATGAACGCCATGTGCAGCACGCTCACGGTCAGGGCCATGAAGACGCCTGCGAACAGCACGTCGCTCATGAAGTGCGCGCCCTGAACGATGCGGATGGAGCCCGCCAGGACGCCTGTCGCGAGGCCTGCCACGATGAGGCCGCGCCGATATTGCGGAAGCAGCATGGCGAGGCCGAAGAACACCGCGAACATCGAGGACGCCTCGCCGCTCACGAAGGAGCAGTTGCGCGGGCATTCGCCGGACGGCGTGAGCGCCGGCGTGAAGGCCTTGGTGCCCCCGAACTCCACGACATCGCGCGGCCGCGCGCGGCCGAGGTTGTCCTTGAGGATGAGATTGGAGACGACGCCAGGTCCGACCACGAGGACGGCGATCATGAACCAGCAGCGCGCCTGCTCGGGGCCGAGCCAGCGGCGTTTCGTCTTTACGATACGCACCGTGGCCACCAGCGTCGCGAGCGTTACGAGCACGAAGGCGGCGAGGAAGATGTTGCGCGCGAGCGAAACCGTCCACGTTGCGCACCAGCGGTTGCCATGCATCGGGGCCGAGCAGGCGCTCTTGGCGAACGCCGATATGGCAAGGTCGATGCCGGGGCTCGAGACCATCAGTGCGGCGAGCGGGATGGCCAGCAGACCGGCTCCGATCAGAAACTCCCGGCGAAATTGCCGTTCCTCAAGCGAGTAGGGATCAACGGCGGCCATACGGTCATCTCCCCTGGTAGCGATCGAGCAGCGAGACGTGAACGGTGCGCGTGGCATGCGCGCCCGCGGCGATGATGTGAGCCTCGTCGGGCGTGACGGATGCAAACCGCGAGGTCAGAGACGCTGGAGGCGAGCGGTCCGTCACGAGGAGGACGGGCATGGGCGCTCTGGCGGTGAAGGGGCTCGCGTTCTCGAAGTGACTGCGCGGCGCGTCAGCGGTGCGCCACGACAGCACGGGCACGGGAAGGTCGCGTCCGTAGTAGGCGAGCGCCGCGGCGATCTCTCGGTCGTCCGTCAGCACGGAGCCCACCGCACGTCCGTCACGGCGGGCGCGGGCAATCTCGCTTCCGACGAGCTCCGCCAGCTCACGGTTGCCGAGCGTGCGGGCGAGCGGGTCGCCGACGCCCGGCAGCGCGAACTGGCCGGCCTGCCATGTGGCGGTGGCGATGACGAGAGCAAGGGCACCGTTGACCAGGAACGCGGCGCGCATCCAACCCCGCGCGCGGTCCCGCAGCATCACCGCCACCACGAGCACGACCGCCGCCACGTAGGCGGGCGCCGCCCAATTGGCGTGGGCGCGGGAGATGAATGCCTGGGTCGTGACGATGGCGAGGATCGGTACCGAGAAGGCGAGCAACAGCTTGTCGGAGGGGGCCAGCTCCGACGGGCGCGAAGCCGCGCGCCACAGGATGACGAGCAGTGCGCCGAAGAGGATCGGGCCGAAGACGCCGAACTGAGAGATCAGGAACTCCGCCGCCTTGCCCGGATGGAACGGGATGCCCTCCCACTTGGCGTTGTCGGCGGTGTGGGCGAAGGTGACGAAGCCGTTCGTCGCGTTCCACAGCAGGTTCGGCGCGATGAGCGCCACGCCGCCCGCCAGCGCCAACCACAAGTGTGGCTCACGGAGACGCGCCCGGCGCTCCGGTGCGACGGCAAGGTAGACGGCTGCGCAAAGCACAAAGTACGCCATCGCATACTTGGCGTTGAGGCCGAGTCCGAGGGCGAGGGCGAGGAGCACGGCGGCCTGCCATGTCGGAGCCGACATGAGGCGGGCGAACGCCAGGAGAGCCAACGCCCACGCGGCGAGGAGCGGGACATCGGTCGAGATGATGCCGCTCGACAGTGAAACGGCGGGCAGCAGGGCGTAGCCGAGACCCGCCCAGAACGCCACGCGGCGATCATAGAGCTCGGCGGCGATGGCATAGACAAGGGCGGCGGTGACGGCATGCAGCAGGGTGGAGGGCAGGCGAATGCAGGCCTCGCCCTCGCCGCACACGCTGGTTGCGCCGTGAATGAGCCAGGCGATGAGCGGGGGCTTCGAGTAATAGCCGAGCGCCAGCTCGCGCGACCAGGCCCAGTACTGAGCCTCGTCCATGTAGAGGTCCGTACCGTTGACGGCCAGCGCCACGAGCCGGAACGCGGTGATGGCGGCGAGGCATGCGAGGAAAAGACCGACGCCGGGTGCGCCCGCGCCTTCCAACCACGCTACGCTTCGCGCGCCCGCTCCCTCGGTCACGTCGTCGGCTCGCTGGTAGCGCACATTCATGTTTGCGTCCCCCGACGCATGGACCCGAGCGATGATCCGTTGGCGCCCGCGCATCTGCCGTGGCTAGCAGGCGTATGCGACGGGTCGGCAACCGATTGGCGACGCGCCGATGACAGCGTGACGTTTGCGGTGTCCACGACACGTCTCGACCATTCTGCTCGTCCGCTGTGCAAAGACCGGACTGCTCGATCACAACCGTTCGAACAGGCGTTTGCCATACGCCGCGCTTGCGACGGTTTTTGCGACGCCAAGCTTACAGTTGCCTTACAAATGAGAGAGTTTGGAAAGGTCGCGGCGCTGTTTACCAACGGCGGCAATTGCCGCTCCTTGCAACCTGTGGCAGCCTCGCTTCACAACACTTCGATAACAACGCTGCGGCGCCACGTGCGACACGACAGCGACAGCGTCCAGGGAGGACAGTCGTGGGGCGAAGAGCAGCCTCCGCGGGCTCGTGCGGCATCGGTGTCGCCAGCAGCCGCGCGGTCACGGTGCATGACGCGGTGCGTGAGCTCAGGGCTCAACTCGAAGGCGAGTTCCAGTACATTCTCGCGTTCTTCTCCGTCGATTACGAAGCGTCGGAGGTCGCAGCGGCGCTCGGCTCGGCATTCGACGGCGTCAAGGTGAGCGGGTGTTCGACCGCGGGCGGATTCGGACCCAAGGGTCTCATGGAAAGCGGCATCCTGCTCGTTGCCTTTCCGCGCCAAGGGTTCCGCATTCACACAGGCGTCATCGAGGACGTGGGGGCGTTCGGCGTCGAGCGCGCGAGCCAGATCGTGCGTGAACTCAAAGCACGGATCGGCGCCAGGGATGGTGACAAGCTGCGTGACCGCGTGTTCGGCATCATGCTGGTGGATGGGCTCTCCAATGCGGAGGAGACGCTGGTCGCGGCCGTGCACTGGGCGTTCGGCGACATGCAACTCATCGGCGGGTCGGCCGGCGACGGGCTCTCCTTCCAGCAGACGACGCTCATCCACGACGGGCGCGTGCTCGCACGGAGCGCACTCCTGATGATGGTCGAGAGCAATCATCCGTTCCGCATCTTCCAGACCTCGAACTTCGAGCCGACGCAGATCAAGCTCGTGGTGACGGCGGCGGATACGGAGTGCCGCACCGTCTACGAGCTCAACGCGGAGCCCGCGGCGCGCGAGTACGCTTCCGCCATCGGGCTGCTTCCGGACGAGCTCGGGCCGTTCAGCTTCGCGTCCTATCCGCTGGTGGTGAAAGTCGGCGGTGACTACTATTGTCGATCGATCCGCAACATGAATCCGGATGGCAGCCTGTCCTTCTTCTGCGCCATCGACGAGGGTCTCGTGTTCACCGTGGCGCGCCCCAAGGACATGCTGAGCTCGACCGAGCGTGTTCTCGAGGAGCTGGACCGGTCGCTCGGCGGCATCGATCTCGTGCTCGGTTTCGACTGCGTGCTGCGCCGGCTCGACGCCGAGAACCGCCAGATCCACCGGCAGCTCGAGGATCTCTACCGGGGCTACGGTGTGGTCGGCTTCCACACCTACGGCGAGCAGCTCAACGCCATGCACCTCAACCAGACGCTGACCGGCGTCGCGTTCGGCTGCCGGGGAGGCGAGTCGTGACGGGCGAAGCGCGCTACGGCGCGACGACGCCGCTCGACGTGATCGAGGACCTGCAGCGGCGCAACCAGAAGCTGGCCAAGATCAACGCCGCGCTCATGCAGCGTGTCGAGCGGAGCATGGACTATCAGGCCAACGCCTACTCCATGTTCCAGACGGCGATCGGACTCGAGACGCAGGTGAGGGCGCGCACCGAGGAGCTCAATGCGGCGCTTCACCGGCTCGAGCGCGCCAACGATCAGCTCACGGGTGCGCGCGACGACGCCGAGCGGGCGAACCGTTTCAAGACCGGCTTCTTCACGGCCGTGGGGCACGATCTCCTACAGCCCTTGCACGCGGCGCGGCTTTCGCTGTCGGCGCTGGCGGAGATCCATGACGATCAGCAGAACCGCCGGTTGATCGGTCAGGTCGACCATGCGCTCTCGACCATCGAGGAGCTGTTGAGGACCATCCTCGATCTTTCGAAGCTCGAGTCGGGGGCGCTCAAGCCCTCGCTGCAGGCGGTCGACATCCCCGAGCTGTTCCGGTCGGTGGTGGTCGATGTCGAGCCCATCGCGCGCGACAAGGGCCTCGTGCTCACGCACCGCGGCCTCGATGTCGACGTGGTCTCCGATCCCCTGATGCTGCGGCGCATGCTGCAGAACCTGCTCGTCAACGCGGTGCAGTACACCGACAAGGGCCGCGTGTTGCTCGCAGCGCGCAAGGTTGCCGGGCAAGTCCGCATCGACGTGTGGGACACCGGGCCCGGCATCGCGCCCTCGGAGCAGTCGAGGATCTTCGACGAGTTCCATCGCGGTTCGGCGGGGCTCAGGTCGCGGGCCGGCGGGTTCGGCATCGGCCTTGCCACCATCTCGCGCATGAGCGAGGCGTTGGGGCACCGCGTCGCGCTGCGCTCGGTGGTGGGGCGGGGCACGCGGTTCTCGGTGTTCGCGCCGCTCTCGTCCGAGAGAAGCCCGGCGCGGCAAGCTCCGCGCGGTTTGCGTGCGGTGGCGTCCCAGGCCTACGGCCTCTCTGCCGTCAAGACCGTGGTGATCGACAACGACGAGGGGGTGCGCGAGGCCATGCGGGCGCTGCTCGGCCGCTGGGGTTGCGAGGCGCGCATCGTTGCGGGGCTCGGCGAGGTCGATACGCTGATCGCGGAGGAGCCGGACTTTCGCCCCGACATCATCCTCGCCGATTTCCATCTCGATGGCGGCGAGCAGGGCCTCACGGCGGTGGCGAAGCTGCGGCGGGCGCAGGAGAGGACCATCCAGGCCGTGGTGATCACGGCCGATCACGCGCGGGAGACGGCGGAGGCCGTCGAAGCGGCGGGATGCGAGATTCTGCTCAAGCCGGTGAAGCCGGCGGAGCTGCGCGCGCTCATCACGCATCTCGTGGGCTGAGCGTGAGGGCCGAGACGGCAAGGCGAGATCGGCGCCTCAGGTCTTCTTTGCCGTTTCCCTGTCGGCGGCGCCGGCGAGGATGGCCTCGAAGTCGAGGCGCGCGACCGCGATCACGGCCTGCGTGCGCGAGACGACATTGAGCTTGCGCATGATCTCCGAGACGTGCGCCTTGATGGTCGTCTCGCCGACGCCGAGCTCGTGGGCGATCTGCTTGTTCAGCATGCCCTGGCGCACCATCTGCAGCACACGGAGCTGCTGGCGGGTGAGGGACGCGACACGGGTCGCAACGTCGGCCTCGCGCGAGGGCACGCCGACCGCATCCGGGGGTACGTAGCCCTTGGGCAGCACGACGAGGCCCGCCATCACGTCCTGGATCGCCTCGGCGAGATCGCGCTTCCTGACCGACTTCGGGATGTAGCCCGCCGCGCCGCAGGTCATGGCCTCGTGGACGATGCGCGGATCGTCGTGGGCCGAGACGACGAGGATCGGCTGCTTCGGCCGGGCGGCGCGCAAGGCAATGAGCCCGTCGAAGCCTCTCGTGCCCGGCATGGTGAGGTCGAGCAGCAGCAGGTCGAAGGGGGCCTCGCTCGCGAGCGCCTCCTGAGCCGCCTCGATGGACTGGGCCTCGACGATCTCGGCTTCCGGGTGGGCGGATTGAATGGCGAGCTGGAGAGCCTCGCGAAAGAGGGGGTGATCGTCGACGATCAAGAACCTGACCGTCATCCCTGGCTTCCCGTCATCCCTGGCTTCCCTGGGCTTCTCGCGGCCCGTTGCCCTGTTGCTTGCGATTGCGTCGTGTCGATCCCGTTCGAATTCGTGTGGCGTCTCGCTGAACGAAGTTGAGACCCAGCTCAAGGGCTTGGCAAGAGGAAAAGGGGGCCACCGGAGGGGCCCATGCGGGGAAGCGGGCGGATGCTCTCGACATGCTTAAATTCGTAGGACCGTCATTGGGGCAAGCCGCCTTTGTTTCCATTGGCTTGCCTTGTTCGTCTCAGGTCCTGCTCAAACTTGGAAACGCGGGAAGCCTTGTCTATAGTGCGGCGCGTTAGGGGGCGATCGGGGGGCCCGGTCGGAACAGGGACAGCGGCGTGCGTTCGCTGCGTCAGCGGGTGAGCCTGCGCACGCCAAAAGCACGCGGCGGGCCAGGAGTAAGGGGTGGGGATGAGGTGCAATCCTTCGCGATGGCTTTGGGGTCTCATTCCCGTCGCGATGCTGAGCTGGGGGACCTACTACCGGGAACGTCCTCATGTCGAGGCGGATCTCACGGTGCGCGCCACGGAGGCGCTGCGGGCCGCCGGCCAGTCGTGGGCGAAAGTCACCGTGAGCGGCCGTGAGGCGGTCATCACCGGGCGCGCCAAGAAGGATGGGCAGGGGAAGGCGGCACTCGATGCCGTGCGCGGGGTGTGGGGCATCCGCACCGTCCAGCTCAAGACCGATCTCGCGGGCGCGGGCGCGGCACCGGTCGCGGTCGGGCCGAAGGTAACGCCCGAGAAGGCGGCCGAGGCCGCGCGCCGCAAAGCCGAGGCGGAGGCCAAGGCGAAGCGGGAGGCCGAGGAGGCCGCCGCCAAGAGAGCTCAAGCCGAAGCCGAGGCGAAGGCTGCGGTAGAGCGCAAGGCCAAGGCTGAAGCCGAGGCTGCGGCGCGGGCGAAGCAGGAGGCCGAGGCCGCCGTCGCTGCGCAGAAGGCCAAGGAGGAAGCGGAAGCGCGCGCCGCCGAGCGTGCCAGGGAGCAGACGGCAGCCGCCATCAAAGCTCAACAGGAAGCCGAAGCGGCTCTCAAAGCCAAGGAAGCCGCCGAAGCTCTGACGGCCGCGAAGGCCCGCGAGGATGCGGAGGCCACCGAGAGCAAGGCGCGCGAGGACGCGGACGCTGTCCGCAAGGCGGAGCAGGAGGCGGAAGCCGCCGCGGCCCAGAAGGCCAAGCAGGAGGCCGACATGGAGGCGGAGGCCAAGGCCGACGCCGAGGCCCAGGCAAGGAAGGCTGCCGAAGAGCACGCCCGCAAGACGACGGCGGAGACGGAAGCCTGCGAGAAGCGCCTCGCGGAGGCCGTTGAGCAAGGGACGATCCTGTTCAAGCGCGCGAGCGCCGACATCGATTCCAAGAGCTCGACGACGATCGCTCGGCTCTCGGAGATCATCAAGTCGTGCCCCGGCGCCCGTGTCGAAGTGGAAGGACACACGGATGCCGAAGGGACGGACGAGCGCAATCAAAGGCTGTCGGAGCGGCGTGCGCGCGCGGTCCTCAACAGTCTGGTGCATGCCGGCGTGGCGGCCGACAGGCTAACGGCGGCCGGCTATGGCGCGAGCCGCCCGGTGGCAACCAACGAGACGGCTGCCGGCATGGCGCGCAACCGGCGCATCGAGTTTAAAGTGTTCACGGACTGATCGAGGGGTGGGGACGGCCAATGGACTATCTGATCGTGAAGCTGTTCTGGTACCTGGCAGCGTCGTTCGCAGTCGGCCTCGTCGTCGGTTGGATCAGTTGCGGACGGGCGGAAGACTAGCGTCTCCGGGGGGAGCGCGGTCTTGAGGAGGAGTTGGGGCGTATGACGATGCTGCTCGTGCAGACTTTTCTGCTGATGCTGGGGGCCTTCCTGCTCGGCGCCTCGCTCGCGTGTCTGATCCGGCGCGGGACCTCCACCGGGGCGGAGGAAGCGGTGGTCGTCGCCGCGACGGGTTCTGGCATCGCCGCGGCGCTGCCGGGCGCCACGGCGAATGGCGCCGATACGAGCCGGTTCGAGCGGGCGCTGGTCGGCACAGCAGGTGGGGCCGTGCCGCCGGTTTTCCAGCCGGGAGCGCCGGTGATCGAGGTGCAGCCGAAGCCGGTCGCCGAGGCGCCACCGGCGCCGCGCGCTCCGCAACCCATTGCCGCGCATGTACCCGCGCCGGCACCCGCACTCGCGCCGACCCCTCGACCCGCGCCCGCATCGGTCTCGACCCCGCCCGAGCGCGTGGCGGTGCCCACCGTGGTCGAAACAGTCGAGCCGGCTTCGCAGCCGCGTCCGGCTTCTGAGCCCGAGCGGCCCGCCGCTGAGAGCTATACGCAGATTGCAGTAGCTCAGGCCGCGGCTGCCTTGGCCGTCGCAAAAGCAAAAGAGGCGGCCGCAGCCAATGCGGCGGTGACCAAGCCGCAGGACGACGCGAAAGCCGCACCGGCGAAAGACGAGGGAGGTGAGACCCGGTTCGGAACGCCCGCGGCTTCGACGCTGCTGGCGCCGGATTCCGGCGAGGCCGTCGACGATCTCACGCGCATCCGCGGCATCGACTTCGAACTCAAGGAACGCCTCGTTCGCTACGGCCTGCATCGCTTCTCGCAGATCGCAGCGTGGACCGAGGACGACGTCAGGGGCGTCAATCAGACGCTCGGGTTCGATGGGCGCGTCGAACGTGAGGCTTGGGTGGAGCAGGCGCGCGTGCTGGCCGCGGGCGGCATTCCCAACATTGCGCCGGCTCGACCGCAACCGGCGACCGTCGTGCCTGGCCCCGTCAACGGGGACCGATTGCACCGTGTCATCGGCGTCGATCCCGAATCCGAGGCGCTGCTGCGTGCCAACGGCGTGACGCAGCTCGAGCACATCGCCGCGTGGAGCGCGGCGGATGTTGCGCGCTTCGAGGCGCTCATCGGTCAGCCTGGGCGCATCGGGCGCGAGAGCTGGGTCGAGCAGGCGTTGTTCCTCACCGGCAAGGCGCCGCCGGCGCCTGAGCCGGAGCCCGTCGAGGACGCGGCAGCGTCCGCATCGCTGAGCCAGGCGACGGCCGCCGCGGGGAGCCATGTGCTGCGCTCCGTCCGTTCGGAAGCCTTGCGCGGCGAAGGCTACACGCCGGGCGCCGCCGGGGCGGTGGACGACCTCAAGCGCATCCGCGGCATCGGCGTGCTGATCGAGAAGAAGCTCTATTCGCTCGGCGTCACCGGCTACGAGCAGGTGGCGAACTGGACGCGGGACGACATCGACCGCATCAGCGAGGTGCTCGATTTCAAGGGCCGCATCGAACGTGAGAACTGGGTCGAGCAGGCGCGCATCCTTGCATCGGGCGGGCATACCGAGTTCTCGCGCCGCGCCGATCGCGGCGAGGCTTAGCCTTCGGTCAACCGGCTAGGGCGATGCGGTTACGTGTCTGGATCCCGGCCTTCGCCGGGATGCCGAATTTGGGTTGATGTCGGCATTCATCACAGGGACGTCACCCCGACGAAGGTCGGGGTCCAGATACTTCTGGGAATGCCGTTGTCCTGTCCTCGACCCGGAATGCCTAGAGCTTCCAGCCGGAGTGGATGGCGGCGATGCCGCCTGTCAGGTTGCGCACGGAGACGCGCTCGAAGCCCGCGTCGCGGATCAGCCCGGCGAACGTCTCCTGGTTCGGAAAGCGGCGGATGCTTTCGACCAGATAGCGGTAGGGGTCGGCCGAGCCGGCCGCGATCTTGCCCAGGCGCGGGATGACCTCGAAGGAGTGAAAATCGTAGAGCCGGTCGAGCAGCGGCACGCGGCACTCGGAGAACTCGAGGCAGAGGAAGCGGCCGCCGATCTTCAGGACGCGATGGGCCTCGCGCAGCGCCGCGTCGATGTGGGTGACGTTGCGGATGCCGAAAGCGATGGTGTAGGCGTCGAAGGCGCGGTCGGGGAACGGAAGCGCTTCGGCATTGCCCTGGGTCAGCGAGATGCGTGCGTCGAGCCTCTTGGCCGCGACCTTGGCGCGGCCTTCCTCCAGCATCTCGGGACTGATGTCGGCAAGCACGGCGGTGGCGTTCGGTCCCGAGGCCTCAGCATAGCGGATGGCGATGTCGCCCGTGCCGCCGGCGACGTCGAGCAGGCGGAACGGCTGCTCGTTGCGCGGCGCGCCGATCATGGCGACGAAGTCCGCCTTCCACAGACGGTGCAGCCCCCCCGACATCAGATCGTTCATGAGGTCGTAGCGGGAGGCGACGGAGGAGAACACGGCGTTGACGAGGCCCTGGCGCTCGTCATCGGCGACGTTGCGGAAGCCGAAGCTCGCGGTGCCGCCGTCTTTGCTCTGGTCGTGGGTTTCGTTCGTCATGGCGTGACCTTAGCCGGAACGATGCTCATGCGCCAACGGCTCGGAGAAGACCAGCAACTCGTGCGGGGTTTGGTTAGCGAGGTAGTTCTTCACCGCCTCGGCCAGCACGGGGGCGAGCAAAAACCCGTTGCGGTGCGCGCCGTTGACGAAGATGCGCGATCCGCCGTCGCGGACCTCGGCGCGCGGCAGGTTGTCGGGGAAGGCGGGGCGCACGCCGGCGCCGGTCTCCAGGATCTCCGCCTCGGCGAAGGCAGGATGAAGCGCGTAGGCGGCTCCGAGAAGCTCGAGGGCGGAGCGGACGGTGATGGCGCCCTGATCCTCGCTCTCGATCACGGTCGCGCCGACCACGAAGCGGCCGTTGCCCCATGGCACGACATAGAGGGGATGGCGCGGATGCAGGAGGCGCACGGGACGGGCGAGATGGACCTCGGCCGTGCGGAGGAGAAGGCGCTCGCCGCGCACGCCGCGCAGGGCCGGCAGGTCGTGGGCGGCGGACATGCCGCGGCAGTCGACGACGACATCCGCCGCGGAGGGCGAGGTCCACGCGGCGCCGAGCTCGAGCGTCGCGCCCGCGCTTTGCGCCGCGTCGAGGAGGAACGTGAGCGCGTCAGGGGTCGCCATGTGCGCTTCGTCGGGGAAGTAGAAGGCTTCCGGAAAGCGGCCGGCGAGATCCGGCTCGAGGCGCGCCAGCGCGGCGGCGTCGAGGGTGGCTGGGGGCGAGGTGACGCGGGCGAAGTGCGCCTTTTCGGCGTGGTCGCGCGGGGCGGCGACGACGAGGCTTCCGGCGTTGACGAGGCGTGGATAGGTGTCGCGCCAAAGGGCGAGGCCGCGCGCGCCGAGCGTTTTGATCTCGGGCGCGGTCTCGCTTTCGCAGCCGGGAGCGAGCATGGCGCCGGCGAAGCGGCTCGCGCTCTCGGCGAAGGGCGCTTTGCTTTGCTCGACGAGGCGAACGCGGTGGCCGGCGCGCGCGAGCGTCAGGGCTTGCCAGAGGCCGAGGATGCCGGCCCCGACCACCGTGATCTCGAGCGGGGCCGCCCGCTCGCGTTCAAGCTCGTGCTCAATCGCCAAGGGCCAATCCTTCGCGGCGCGGATCGGCCGCGCCTTCGAGAGCGCCGTTGCGGCGCGCGACGACGTGCAGGCCGGAGTTCATGAGGTCGGGTGTCACGGCGTGCCCGTAGCTCTTCAGCATGAGGGCCTGCCAGATGGTGGACCAGCCGAATTCCAGCTCCACGGGGCCGCCCGTCGAGCCGAAGTTCGGGAGGTCGACGGCGGCCTGGGCGTCGAGCTGCCAATCGAGCATGCCGACCAGCGTCTTCACCACGAACAGGATGATGCGGCTGCCGCCCGGCGAGCCCAACGCGGCGAAGAACTCGCCCTTCTCGTCGAAGACGATGGTGGGGGCCATGGAGCTGCGCGGGCGCTTTGCCGCGCCGACACGGTTGGCGATCGGCCGGCCGGACGCATCGTCGGGGCGGAAGGAGAAGTCGGTCAGCTGGTTGTTGAGCAGGAAGCCCGAGGCGAAGAGGCCCGAGCCGAACGGCCCTTCGATGGTGGTGGTCATGGCGACCGCGTTGCCGTCCGCGTCGACGACCGAGAGGTGGCTGGTGCCCGCTCGCTCGATGGTGGAATCGGTGCCGAAGCCGCTCCTTTCGGCTTGCGGCGGCTCGCCGGGCGCGGCGCCGGGCATGACCTTCGCCGGATCGATGAGCGCGCTGCGCGTCGCGAGATAGGAGGAATCGAGAAGGCCCGGCGGCACGGGGACGAAATCGGGGTCGGCGAGGTACCGGTCGCGGTCGGCATAGGCGAGGCGCTCGGCCTCGGCAATGAGATGGAGCGCGGGAGCGCGCATGGCATCGTCCGGCGTGCGGCCGAGATCGAAGCGCTCGATCATGGCCAGCGTCTGCGCCACCGCGATGCCGCCCGAGGACGGCGGGCCCATGCCGCAGACGCGGCGCTTGCGATAGGCGGAGCACACCGGCTCGCGCTCGCTGACGGTGTAGCCGGCAAGGTCGGTGAGCTCGAGATCGCCGGGTGTTGCGTCGCCCTTCACGGCGGCGACGATGGAGTCGGCGATGGGGCCCTTGTAGAAGGCGTCGGCGCCGTCGCTCGCGAGGGCTTCGAGGGTCGCGGCATAGTCCGGATTGACGAGGCGGTATCCGATGGGAAGCGGGCTGCCGTTACTGTCGAAGAAGTAGCCTTCTGCCGCGGGCGACAGCGCGGAGGTGCCGAACCAGCGCAGCATGAAGTACAGGCGGCTCGAGATCTCGAAGCCCTCGCGGGCGATCCTGATGGCCGGCTCGAAGAGCTTTGGCCAGGGTAGCTTTCCGTGGCGCTTGTGGGCATGCTCCATGAGCCGCACGAGGCCCGGCGTGCCGACGCTCAGCCCGGAGCGGACGGCGGCGTCGAAGTCCATGGGCTTGCCGCCCCGCATGAAGCGGTCGGGGGTCGCGGCGGCGGGTGCGGATTCGCGGCCGTCATAGGCGAGGAGCTTCTTCTCGCGCGCGTTCCAGTGCAGGAGGAAGGCGCCTCCGCCGAGGCCGGACGACTGCGGCTCGACGAGACCCAGCACGAGCTGGGCGGCGATGGCCGCGTCGGTGGCCGAGCCGCCCGCGCGCAGCATCTCGCGCCCGGCTTCGGATGCCAGCGGATTGGCGGTCGAGATCAGGTATTTCCGGGAGACGGCGAGGGTTTTTTCCTGGCGCCCGCTGCCAGCCTCGGGCTCGAGCTGCGCACGCGGAATATCCTGCGCGGGGGCACTGAAGGGTATGCAGGCCGCGATCAACGCGAGAGCGACGGCGGCGCGCAGCGGCGCGCGGCCCGGCCAGCCTCGTCCATCAGTCGCGCGATTCTGAGGCGTGATCACCCGCGGCCCTCCGGCACTGGGCCGGCGGCGGCCCTCGCTACCGTTCTATGGGGTGATCGCAGGAATGCAATTCTTCTGTTCCGCTTCATGCGCAGGCGCATGAAGCGTGTGCAAAAAAGAGTATGGCGCCAACCCAAGGTACGCGACTGAACGCGGGCTGGCGCCACCAAACCCTGAAACGAGGCCTTTGTGGCCCAGGGACGCGTGAGGCTGCGGGCGGGGGAGCCGCAGCCTCAAGTGGTGGGGACTAGGTACGCAAACCGAGTACGCAGACTGAGGACGCAAACTGGCCAACCAGGAACGCATACGCACGACGCACGAACGAAGCCTGATGCACGCACCGCGAGAGGGCACGCGATACGACCTACTACGGTACGCAGAGGCACGCTCTTGCCGGCCGGAACGTGCCACCTACATCCTAAGCGTGCCGGCCGTCGGCGCAGCGCTCAGGGTGGTGTTATGCCGTACGACTTTGTTCTTTTTTTGTTCTCGCTAATTTTGAGCAGCCTGTCAATCGCCTTCGCATTGGCGATGCCTATCAAACTCCCGTATCGCCTCGCAAATCGGCAAGCGTTGCTGCGCTGCATCGGTCGTCCTCGAAGTCGCGCCACATGGCGCTACATGACACGAGTGTGACCGGCGTGCTCTGCCGCGGAAATTGTGTCTGGTTTATACGAGCCCTTCATTCTTGACGGCTCAACATGTGGTGACGGGCGGGAAGCCTGAGGGAACTTGCTTCCTCCTTCGAAATTTCACAGCGGGAGTTCTGTTCATGTCGGTGTTGAAGACTAGGGTCAGCGGGGTTGTGACGGCGCTCGCGGCGGCTGTGATGCTGTGCGGCGTGCCGGGCGGAGCGCAAGCGCAGGGTCTGATCGAATTCCTGTGGGGCGGCGAGCCCGAGTACGGCGGCGGCAAGCGCCAGGTCGTCAGCTTCGATGCGAAGTACAGTGCCGGCCAGATCATCGTCAGCTTCGGCGACCGTCGCCTCTATCACATCACCAAGGCCGGCCAGGCGATGAGCTACCCGATCGCCATTCCGCGCGAGCAGAGCCGCTGGCAGGGCACGACGACGGTCTCGCAGAAGCGCGAGAACCCCGATTGGCGTCCGACGCCCGACATGCTGAAAGAGAATCCCAAGCTGCCGAGCTGGGTGCCCGGCGGGCATCCGATGAACCCGCTCGGCGTGCGTGCGCTCTACCTCGGCTCGAGCACGTACCGCATTCACGGCACGGACGCGCCCTGGACCATCGGCCAGAACGTGTCCAAGGGCTGCATCCGCATGTTCAACGAGGATGTGCTCGATCTGTATCCGCGCATCCCCGTCGGCACCAAGGTCGTCGTGACGTGGGAGCGCTTCAAGACGAACGGCGTCGAGACGGCCGAGGTCGCGGGCTATTCCGCGTCGGCCTCTTCGTCGGCCTCTTCCGATCCGGTTGCAGGCTCGTCATCGAAGGGCAAGACCCGCACCGCAACCGCCTCCCACAAGGCCGGCTTCTTCATCTATTCCGACGATGATGCAGATGCGCGCGCGCCGCGCCCGTCCGAGAGCATGGCTTCGCCGTCCGAGGGCCTGGCTTCGGAGAGCGAGGGCGACGACGAGGTCACGACCTACAGCCTGCAGTCCGATGGGACTTACGCCGTCGAGGGTGAATCGAGCCCGCCGCGTCCTCAGGAGGGCATGGCGCAGCGCTACAATCGCAAGGTCGGCGGCACGGTGTCGCGCGCGGCGCAGACCAAGGTCGAGTAGGCATCCAAGCTTCGCAGTTTTCCGGCGGGCGGCCTGACAGCAGGCCGCCCGCTTTGCTTTGGGCGGCCCGATCAGCCGGGTGCCAGCAGGCAGGACTTGAGGCCGGTTGTCAGATTGCGCAGCAGGCTTGCGTAGGCGGCGGGGCCAGGCTCGACGAGCGCGCCTTCCGGGTCGAGGGTTCCGGCGCGGGCGGTGGTGCCCTCGGTGACGGCGGCGACCAGCTTGGCCTGGAACTGCGGCTCGCTGAACACGCAGGCGGCCTTGAGGCTCGCGAGCTTCCTGCGGATCTCGGTCAGACGCTTGGCTGACGGCTTGTGCTCCGGGCTCATTGTGATGGAGCCCACGGCGGCAAGGCCGAAGCGATGCTCGAAGTACTGAAACGCGTCGTGGAAGACGACGAACGGCATGCCTTTGACCGGTGCGAGGTCGCCTTCGATCTCGCTCTCCAGGGCCGCGAGCGCCGCGTCGGCGCGGGCGGCGTTGGCCTTGAAGGTCTCGGCGTCGGCGGGCGAGGCTTCGGCCAGGACGCGGGCGATCTCGGTCACCATCTTGCGGGCATTCTCCGGGTCGAGCCAGACGTGGCCATCGGTGCTGCCCGGCGTGTGATCGTGGTCGTCGTGATCGTGGCCATGGTCGTGACCGTCGCCACTGTGGCCATCATGGTCGTGATCGCCGCCCTCGTGGGCGTGGTCGTGCGGCTCGAAGGTCTCGCCCGTGCGTACGGGAAGATGCGTGACGCCGGGCGCATCGGCGAGGGTCACGGTACGCACGCTGGGCGGCAGGGCCTCGACGATCTTGCGGGTGAACGGCTCGACGTTCTCGGAGACGCGGAAAAAGACGTCGGCATGGTGGAGGGACGCGGCGTCCGACGGCTTCAGGGCATAGGTGTGCGGCGAGGCGGCGCCCTGGACGAGGAGCGTCGGCGTACCGACGCCCTGCATCACCTGGGCGACCAGGGCATGGATCGGCTTGATCGTGGCCGCCACTTTGAGCTCGGCGGCGCGCGCGGGTGACGCAGCGAGGATGGCTGCGAGGCCGACAGCGGCCAGAATTGGCGCCATCAGGGCGGGGCCAGGGGCACGACCGCGGATTTGGCTCGCTCTTCTCACGTTTGCCTCCAGGTTGACCAATTCGTGGATACTATAACATCCAAGATGGTGCAACAAAGGCGACGGCGCCTTGGTTCCGCGGCATTTTCTCTGTGCTGTTGGGCGGCCCGCCTTTCGACGGAGGGTACCGGGTGCGTGGCACGTGTGAGCGATGCCGTGCTAGGTAACGGCGAGCTTCACACGGGGTCGTGCACGCTAGAGCGCGATCAGCTTCGGTTGAATCGTGATCGCGCTCTAGGCATTTGATGAGACCAATGATTCACGCTTCGGACTGATAGGGTCCGAAGCGATCATGGTCTAGGAGGGGTTATCTTGGACTCGATGTGGCGCGCTCTCTGGTGCCGGCTGGCCGTGCTCGGCGCGGCGATGCTCTGGTGGATGGCTCCGGCTGCCGCCCACCCCCACGTTTGGGTCACGGTCGAAACGACGGTCCTCTACGAGAACGGCAGTGTCACCGGGCTCCGCCACAAGTGGACCTTTGACGACATGTACACGGCGATGGCTATCCAGGGCCTCGATGCGGACGGCGACGGGCAGTACTCGCGCGACGAACTCAAGGAGCTGGCGCAGGTCAACATCGACGGTCTCCGCGAGTTCGGCTACTTCACCATCGCCAAGCTCGGCAAGACCGACGTCAAGGCCAAGCCGCCCGTCGACTATTACCTCGAGTACAAGGACGGCCTGCTGTCGCTGCACTTCACGCTGCCGTTGGAGCAGCCGGTGCTGGCCGACGCGCCTGATTTCAATTTCGCCGTCTTCGACGAATCCTTCTTCATCGCCTTCGACTTCGAGAAGATCGATCCGGTGAAGCTCAGTGCGGGGGCGCCGCAGGGATGTCACGCCAGCGTCGGCATCCCCGCGAACGAGCTTGCCGAGCTGCAGCGGCTCAACGAATCCTTCGGCGGGCAGCTCACCACCGGCGACCAGAACGCCGGCATGGGGCTCGGCTATGCCAAAACCGTGACGCTCGGCTGCAAGAAATCATGACGCGAACCCTCGCCGCGCTCGGTGCGCTTCTCCTCATGCTCGCGGTTTCCTGCGGCGCGCTCGCCCAGGGCGAGCCATCGAAGTCGCCATTCGGTGTGCCACTGGCGCCGGGGCAGTCGACGGCTGCCGCGCCTCAAACGGGTGAGCGGAGCTTCCTCGGGGATCTGTGGAGCTACGTGCTGGTGCAGCAGCAGCGCATCAACCGCGAGCTCGCCGGCGCCGTACGCCAGATGAAAACGGGCAGCGTGCTGGATGCGACGCTGCTGCTGGCGTTCCTGAGCTTCATGTACGGCGTGCTGCACGCGGCCGGGCCAGGGCACGGCAAGGCGGTCATCTCATCCTACGTGCTCGCCAACGAGAAGACCGTGCGACGCGGCATCATGCTCTCGTTCCTGGCCGCGTTCTTTCAGGCGCTGTCGGCGATCGCCATCGTCGGTGTGCTCGCCATCCTGCTCCGGGCGACGAGCCTGCAAATCACCACGGCGGAGAAGTGGATCGAGACCGCGAGCTGGGGATTCGTAGCGCTGGTCGGCATCTGGCTGCTTTACAGCCAGGTCGCGGCGATCATCCGGCGCCGGCGCGAGGCTGCGGCTGCGTCGCAGGGTCATCATGCTCACGATCACGCGCGTGCGCCTAGCCACGCGCATGGTCATGCTCACGGCGCGTGCGGATGCGGGCACGATCATGGGTATGGGCACAGCCATGCGCACGCCCACGCGCATCAACACGATCATGCGGATGCGCGCGGGCACGATCATCATCACGACGCGGATGGTGCCTGCTGCGGTCATGCCCACATGCCCGATCCGAAGCAGCTCGAGGGGCCGCTCTCGTGGAGCAAGGCGATCGCGATCGCGCTCTCGGTCGGCATCCGGCCATGCACCGGGGCCATCCTGGTCCTGATCTTCGCGCTCAGCCAGGGGATCCTCATCGCCGGCATCTTCGCCACTTTCGCCATGGCACTCGGCACGGCCATCACGGTGTCGGCGCTCGCCTCGCTCGCGGTCGGCTCGCGCGAGCTTGCAACCCGCATGGCGGGCGGCGAGGGGAGCCTCGCCGAGACGGTTGCGACGGGGGCAGGCCTGCTCGGCTCGGTGCTGGTGTTCCTCATGGGAGCCGCCTTTTTCGTCGCCTCGCTCGGTGGCGGCGGCATGTCTCCGCTTTAGGTCACCGTTGATCCTCCCTCTGCACCAAGGCTGCCGTCCGGGCGGAGCGCGGCTTAGCCGCGACAGGCGGCATCCAGGGGCTGCTTGCTCTAGCGTTTGCGCAATTCGCCCTGGATGGCCGGGTCAAGCCCGACCATGGAGTGATAGTGGCATTGAGCGGACCGGCGCGACTCGGGGCTTTGCTGTAGCGCTCAAGCGCACTATGGGTTGGCGCGTGCTGAGCGTCGGAATGCTTCAAGGGGCACAATGAAGCTCTATCGCGCCTTTGCCACGGTTGGAGGCCTGACGCTCGTTTCGCGCGTGTTCGGCTTTCTGCGCGACATCCTGTTCGCCTGGGCGTTCGGCGCCGGCTGGGTCGCCGACGCCTTCAACGTCGCGTTCCGGTTCCCGAACCTGTTCCGGCGCCTGTTCGGCGAGGGGGCGTTCAACTCGGCCTTCATCCCGCTCTTCGCCAAGGAGCTCGAAGGCAACGGGCGCGAGGAGGCGCGCGGTTTTGCCGAGGAGGCCATGAGCGGGCTCGTCGCCGTGCTGGTGGCCCTGACCGTCGTCGCCATCATCGGCATGCCGTGGCTCATGTATCTCCTGGCGCCGGGCTTCAGCGCGACGCCCGAGAAGTTCAACCTCGCGGTGCTGCTGACGCAGATCACGTTCCCCTATCTTCTCTGCATGTCGCTGGTGGCGCTCTTCTCGGGCGTGCTCAATACGTTCGGCAAGTTCGTCGAGAGCTCGTCGGTCTCGATCGTGCTCAACCTCACGCTCGCGGTGGCCATCTTCATCGGCTTCGCGCTCGGCTATCACAATGAGCCCGAGGGCGGCATCGTGCAGGCTGTGGGCGTGTTCGTCGCGGGCGTCCTGCAGCTCTGGCTGCTGATCAGCGGGCTCAGGCGCAACAATTTCACGCTCAAGCTGCGCCGACCGCGCATGACCGAGCGCATGCGCCGCCTGATCACGCTTGGAATTCCCGGGATTATCGCGGGCGGCGTGACGCAGCTCAACATCATGATCGGCACGGTGATCGCCTCGCAGCAGCCGGGGGCAGTGTCGCAGCTCTACTACGCGGACCGGCTCTACGAGCTGCCGCTCGCCATCGTCGGCATCGCCATCGGCGTGGTGCTGCTGCCGGACGTGTCGCGGCAACTCCGGGCCGGCAATCATGCCGGCGTGCTCGACAGCCAGAACCGCTCGCTCGAATTCGCGATGCTGCTCACGGTGCCTGCGGCGGTGGCGCTGGCGGTGGTGCCGGAGCCCATCGTCAAGGTGCTGTTCGAGCGCGGCGCGTTCACGGCGTCGGATACGGCCGCGACCGCCGCGGTGCTGGCGATCTTCGCGCTCGGGCTGCCGGCGTTCGTCATGATCAAGGTGTTCTCGCCCGCTTATTTCGCGCGCGAGGACACGCAGACGCCGATGCGTTACGCGTCCATCAGCCTCGTCGCCAACACCGTGGGGTCGGTCGTGCTGTTCTACGTATTCCGCGAGGCGGGTTATCTGCCGCAGCTCGGCATCGCGGTGGCGACGACGCTCGGCGGTTGGCTCAACGCGGGGCTTCTGTGGTGGACACTCGTCAAGCGCGGGCATTTCGTGCTCGACCAGCGCATGGGGCGGGCGTTCGCGGGGATCGTCCTCGCCTCCGTCGTCATGGGGGCGGTGCTGATCGCGGCCGCGCATTATCTTGCGCCATTGTTCGCGGCCGAGCGCGGGCTGGCCGTGCACCTTCTGGCACTTTCGGCACTCGTCGGTGCGGGGCTCGCCGTCTACGCCCTGATCGTGCTCGCCACCGGGACCATCAGTTTCAGGCAGCTCGGCAAGCTCGTCCGACGCGGGTGACGACGGGCCTTGCCTAAGCTCTTCCCGCGCGCCATAACCCCCGCAATTCGCCAAGTAGCCTGGCTCCGAGCGGATTTCTCGATCTTCTCTTCGATACGTGAAGCGGCTCTACGTTTTTTTGGTTTGAGCATGTTCTTACGCAAAGCCGGTGCCCACCTTTGCTGAACATGCTCGAGGGGAACGACCACAGATGAAACTCACGGAGCGCGTATTCTCGGGCATGCAGCCCACGGGAAGCCTGCATCTCGGCAACTATCTCGGGGCCATGGTGCAGTGGATCGAGATGCAGAAGACGCACGCGTGCATCTATTGCGTCGTCGACCTGCATGCGATCACCGTGTGGCAGGACCCGACCGAGCTTCGCCACGCGATCCGGCAGGTGACGGCGGCTTACATCGCGTCGGGGCTCGATCCCAAGCGGAGCATCCTGTTCAACCAGAGCCAGGTCGCGGCACACGCGGAGCTGGCCTGGATTTTCAACTGCGTCGCCAGGCTCGGCTGGCTCAACCGCATGACGCAGTTCAAGGAGAAGGCCGGCAAGGATCGCGAGGCGGCGTCGGTCGGTCTCTATGCCTATCCGAACCTGATGGCGGCGGATATCCTCGCCTACCGGGCAACGCACGTGCCGGTGGGCGAGGACCAGAAGCAGCATCTTGAGCTCGCACGCGACATCGCGCAGAAATTCAACAATGACTTCCGCGAGAGCATCGAGGCCAAGGGGTACGCGGACGGACTCTTCTTCCCGCAGCCGGAGCCGGTGATCACGGGGCCGGCGACGCGCGTCATGAGCTTGCGCGACGGCACCAAGAAGATGTCGAAGTCGGACCCGTCGGAGCAGTCGCGCATCGCGCTCACGGACGATGCGGACGCCATTGCCAACAAGGTGAAGCGGGCGAAGACGGACCCGGATGCGCTGCCGTCGGAGGTCAAAGGCCTCGCGGGCCGTCCGGAGGCGGAGAACCTGCTCGGCATCTATGCCGCCGTCACCGGGCGCACGCTCGAAGAGGTGGTGGCGGAGGTCGGCGGGCAGCAGTTCTCGTCGTTCAAGAAGCTGCTCGCGGACGCGCTCGTCGCGCGCATCGTGCCGATCGGCGAGGAGATCCGCCGGCTGATGGGGGATGCGGCGGAGATCGACCGCGTGCTGGCGGACGGTGCTTCCCGCGCGCGCGCCATCGCCGATCCGATCATGGACGAGGTCAAGGACATCGTCGGGTTCATCCGATCGTAGCTCGTCAGGGACACGTCGGTCTCCTTCGTCATTCCGGGCGAGCGAGCGAACGCGAGCGAGACCCGGAACCCGGCCGGAATGACGTGTGGGTGTGGGCGCACGCGTCTGTTGTGATCGTCGCGATCGCGTGGCAGCATCGCGCCATGACGCCCAACTACCGCAAACGCCGCTCGTTCGAGCCCGGACATGTCCGGAAGTTCCTGCTCATCGTCGACGAGAGCCCGGAGGTCGAGAGCGCGGCCTACTACGCGGCGGCGCGCGTCGTGCGCTCGTCGGGCACGATCCTCATGCTCTATGTCATCGAGCCGCAGGACTTCCAGCACTGGGCCGGCGTCAAGCAGGTGCAGATCGAGGAGGAGACGCTGAAAGCGCGGGCGCTCTTCCGGCTGCTCAGGCGCAAGCTGCATCTGGTCGGGTTCGAGAACATCGTCTGCGAGGAAGTCATCCGCGAAGGCGTCAAGGCCGACGAGATCATGAACCTCATTGCCGAGGACGAGGACGTCTCGATCCTGGTGCTCGGCGCCTCGACCGATCCGAAGGGGCCGGGGCCGCTGGTATCGATGATCGCAGCGGGGTCGGTTGCGGGCTCGTTCCCCATCCCGATCACCGTGGTGCCGGGAAACCTGGCCTTCGACGACATCATCGCGCTGGCGTGACGGGGCTTTCTGGGGCACAGAAACCCTGAGGCCAGGACTAGACAATGACTTCCTGGTTCCCTATTTTCTGGAATAATTCTAAAGACGTTGTCGCGGCGCGTGCCGCGAGCAGGAGACGACGACATGTTCATTCAGACCGAGGCGACCCCGAACCCTCAGACGCTGAAGTTCATCCCCGGCAAGCCCGTGCTGGACGAGGGAACCGCGGACTTCCGCGCCAAGACCGAGGCGTCGGCCTCGCCGCTCGCCAAGCGCCTGTTCGACATCGACGGCGTCGCCGGCGTGTTCCTCGGCTCCGACTTCATCTCGGTGACCAAGACGGATGCCGAGTGGCAGCACCTCAAGCCCATGATCCTCGGCGCCATCATGGAGCACTACATGTCGGGCGCGGCCGTGGTCGATGGCGAGGGCGCCAACGACGAGGCGGATGGCGCCTATGCGGCCGAGGACGCCGACGTGGTTGCCACCATCAAGGAGCTTCTCGAGACGCGGGTGCGTCCGGCGGTGGCGCAGGATGGCGGCGACATCACCTTCGCCGGCTTCCGTGACGGCATCGTCTACCTGCACATGCGCGGGGCCTGCTCCGGATGCCCGAGCTCGACGGCTACGCTGCGGCACGGCATCGAGAACCTGCTCAAACACTTCTGCCCGGAAGTGGAAGAGGTGCAGGCGGCCTAAGCTGCGCTTACCCGGAAACCCCGCCATTCCGGCGGGGTTTTTCTTTTGAGGATTTCCGATGTCAGCTGCAATCGATCAAGCGGCGCTCGACCAGATTTTCCTCTCCGCGCGGACGCACGTCGCGTGGCGGGACGAGCCGGTCAGCGACGAGCTTCTCGTGCAAATCGTCGACCTCATGAAGCTCGGGCCGACGAGCGCCAACTGCTCGCCGGCGCGCATCGTGTTCGTGCGCTCGGCCGAGGCGAAGGCCAAGCTCGCGCCGCTGCTCTCCGAGGGCAACCGCGCCAAAACCATGGCGGCACCGGCAACGGCGATCATCGGCTACGACCTCGCGTTCTACGAGAAGCTGCCGCAGCTGTTTCCGCACACGGATGCTCGAAGCTGGTTCGCGGGCAAGCCTGAGCATATCCGCGAGACGGCGTTCCGGAATGGCACGCTGCAGGGCGCTTACCTCATCATGGCGGCGCGCGCGCTCGGCCTCGATTGCGGGCCGATGTCGGGATTCGATCAGGATGGCGTCACGGCGGCGTTTTTCGCCGGCACGGCGATCCGCGCCAACTTCCTGTGCAATCTCGGCCATGGCGATGGCTCGAAGCTGCGGCCGCGCTCGCCGCGACTGCCGTTCGACGAACTGGCGAAGATCGTTTGAGCGCGCCGCGTCGCTGAAAGCGCTCGTCGGCCGCGAGGCTTCGCGCTATATGCTCGGGACATGAATACGCTTCTCTTCGATACGTGTTTCGGCGCCTGCTCGGTCGCGGCCAGCTGGCGCGTGGGCGAGCACGTCGCGGTCGCGTCGCGCTTGGAGAGGCTCCAGCGCGGCCACGCGGAGCGGTTGATGCCGATGATCGAGGCCGTGATGGGCGAGGCGCCGTTCGACTTCGGTGCGCTCGAGCTGATCGTCGTCACAACCGGGCCGGGGACGTTCACCGGGCAGCGCGTCGGCATCGCCGCGGCGCGGGCGCTCGCACTCGCAACGGGGGCTCGCGTCGGCACGCTCTCGAGCCTCGCCGTCGCGGCGTACACCGCTCGCCACGCTCTGGGCGCGGACGCAGCAGGCCGCGCGATTGCCGTCGCGGTCGATGCGCGGCGCGGCGAGGTCTACTTCCAGCACTTTGCTGGTTCTGATCTCGAGCCGCTCGGCGCTCCCGCGCTCCTGCGACCTCACGAGGCGGCGCTGGCGCTCGGCGGGCAGGAGACCATCGTCGTCGGGTCCGGCGCAGAGGAGGTTGCCGCGGAGGCACGAAAGCTCGGGCTCTCTGCCGTGGCCCGGCTCGCCGATCTCGAACCGGACGTGCGCACTATTCCCGCCGGATCAGTCACGCCGGTGGATGCCATGCCGCGGCCGCTTTATCTCCGCGCACCGGATGCCGTTCCCCAGCAGCGGCCAGCCCTCGCGAGGGTCCCATGAGCGACAGCACTCCGTTCGATGCCAAGTACGTTTCGCTGCTCTGGGCCGGGCCCGACCAGGCCGAGGTGATCGCGCGGCTGCATGCGACACTCTTCGATGCGCCGTGGTCCGCGGACAGCGTGCGCGCGCTCCTCGATCATCCCGCATCGACCGCGTTCGTGGCGCTTGTCGGAGGCGCGCCCAAGACGTGCGTCGGCTTCATCATGGCGCAGCTTGCGGCGGATGAGGCGGAGATTCTCTCCGTCGGCGTCGACAAGGACTGGCAACGCAAGGGAGTGGGCAAGCGCCTGGTCGAGGGCGTGGCGCGGGCCGCGCAGCGGGCGGAAGCCAAGACGCTTCATCTCGAGGTGGCCGCGGACAACGACGGGGCGATGGAGCTTTACCGCAGCTGCGGCTTTCTCGGCACCGGGCTGCGGCGCGGCTACTATCAGCGCACGGGCGGGCAAGCCGTGGACGCGGTCACGCTCTCCCTCCGGCTCTAGGCCTCGCGGTGTCCGGTCAAGGTCTCCGGTGAAGTCCGGGCGATCTTGCAGAATCCGATATTTTGATCCAGTAGACACGGCATCGCCGCCAGGGCGGCCGCACGGACCGGGTTACGCTTCGATGGCAGTCTCGAAAATCGGGGATCTCTCGCGGCTCGAGGTGCTGTGCGCAGAGCACGGATTGCGCATGACCGGCCAGCGCCGTGTCATAGCCCGTGTGCTGTCGGAGGCGCGCGACCACCCCGACGTCGAGGAGGTGCACCGGCGCGCGCATCAGGTCGATTCGCACATCTCGCTGTCGACGGTCTACCGCACGGTCAACCTGCTCGAGAAGAAGGGCATCCTCGAGCGGCACGCGTTCGGGCGCGGCCGTGGGCGCTACGAGGACGCGGCGCGCGGGCATCATGATCACCTGATCGACATCGCGACGGGACGCGTGATCGAGTTCCAGAGCGCCGACATCGAGAAGCTGCAGGAGAAGATCGCGCGCGACCTCGGCTACACGCTGGTCGGGCATCGGCTCGAGCTCTACGGCGAGCCGATCGAGAAGAAGAAGCCGGGACGGAAGGGTTAGCGCGAGAGCGCCGGAATGACGAGTGTGGTGAGCGCATGGGCACGTTCAGAGCCGCTTCGATCCTGACCGGGTTCTTCGCACTTACCGTGCCGCTGATGCCGGTGCAGGCGGCGCTGCTCAGGGTGTCGCCAAAGGGCGCGCGGCGATTTCCGCACTGGTATCACCGCCAAGTTTGCAAGCTGTTCGGCATCCGCCTCCACATCGAGGGCGCGGTGGCTCAGGACAGGCCGGTGCTGCTCGTCTCCAACCACACATCGTGGCTCGACATCACGGTGCTGTCGGCGGTGGCGCCGGTATCGTTCATCGCCAAGAAGGAAGTCGCGCGCTGGCCATTCGTCAAGTGGCTCGCCAAGCTGCAGCGCAGCGTATTCGTCGATCGCGAGCGTCGCAGCGCGGTCGGCGAGACGACGAACGAGATCATGGCGCGGCTCGCCACGGGCGACACCGTCGTGCTGTTCGCCGAGGGGACGTCGAGCGACGGCAACCGCGTGCTGCCGTTCAAGACGTCGCTGTTCGGCGCCGCCAAGCCACTCGCGAAAGCCGATGCGAATCCGGGCGTGGATGCGGACGCGAGCGCGGACGTCGCCGTGCAGACGCTGTCGCTCGTCTATTCGCGTCTGCACGGCGTGCCGCTCAACAGGTGGGTACGGCCGCTCGTCGGATGGTTCGGCGACATGGAGATGCAATCCCACGCGTGGGAGCTGCTCAAGGCGGGGCCGCTGGACGTCAAGATCCGTATCGGCGCACCGATCGCGCTCGACACGTTCGCCGACCGCAAGGATCTTGCGCGGCGCACGGAGGCTGAGATCCGCGAGAACGTGGTGCGGCTGCTTCGGGGCTATCCCGACGATCTGCCGATTGCCGTCACCGCGCCCCCAGCCGAGGCGCGCACGGCGCGCCGGCCCGCGCGCAGCAGCGGGGGAGCGGTATTCCGCTAGTCCGGGCTTTTGCCGATTCCGGCGTTAAGGTTGCGCGGGGCTGCGACGGCAAATGAGCTTGTGTGCTCACGGCGCGAGGCTTACTGGACAAAATTCGGCTGCGATGCTGCAATGCGGCAAGCAGGGGGTGCGGGCGCGGCCGAATTGTGTTAACGCGGCGCATCAATGCGGCCTTCTTGCAGACCAGGACGCTGGATCCATTGGACGACCTCGATTCATCGCTCGTCGACGAGGCGGCCGCCGTGAGCGGCGCGGCCGATCCCGAACCGGTGTCGCCCGCGCGGCGCGTGTTCATCAAGACGTTCGGCTGCCAGATGAACGTCTACGACTCGGAACGCATGAGCGAGGCGCTGGCGGCCGAGGGCTATGTCGAGACCGCCAACGCGGCGGACGCCGATCTCGCCATCCTCAACACGTGCCACATTCGCGAGAAGGCGGCGGAGAAGGTCTACTCGGACCTCGGGCGGCTGCGTGACATCAAGCGCGAGCGAACGGCCGCAGGCAAAAGCACGCTGATCGCGGTGGCGGGATGCGTGGCGCAAGCCGAGGGCGAGGAGATGGTGCGGCGCGCACCCGTCGTCGATCTCGTGCTCGGCCCGCAAAGCTATCATCGCCTGCCGGAGCTGCTCGGCCGGCTCGGGAACGGGGAGCGGGCGCTGGTCGAGACTGCGTTCCCCGACGAGGACAAGTTCCAGGCGCTGCCCGAGCGCAGCCCGGCGCGGAGCGTCTCAGCGTTCCTCACCGTGCAGGAAGGCTGCGACAAGTTCTGCACGTTCTGCGTGGTGCCTTATACGCGCGGCATGGAATACTCGCGCCCCGTGGCGGCGCTCGCCGAGGAGGCGCGCCGTCTCGTGGCGCGCGGCGTGCGCGACATCACGCTGCTCGGCCAGAACGTCAACGGCTATCACGGCGAGGGGCCAGGCGGCGAGGCGACCACGCTCGCGGGCCTCATCCGCGAACTCGCGGCTATCGAGGGGCTTCAGCGTATCCGCTACACGACGAGCCATCCGCGCGACATGAGCGACGACCTCATCGGCGCGCACGGCGACGTTGCCAAGCTGATGCCCTACCTGCACCTGCCGTTCCAGTCAGGCTCGGACCGCGTGCTCGCGGCCATGAACCGCAAGCATACGGCGGCCGAGTACATCGATCTCATCGGGCGCATCCGCGAGGCGCGTCCGGACATCGCGCTTTCGACCGACATCATCGTCGGCTTTCCCGGTGAGACGGATGCCGATTTCGAGGCGACGCTTTCGCTGGTGCGGGACATTCGTTTCGCGCATGCGTTCTCGTTCAAGTACAGTCCGCGGCCGGGCACGCCCGCCGCGACCATGGACGGGCAGGTTTCCGAAGAGGTCAAACGCGATCGGCTGGCGCTGCTGCAGGCGCTCATCGACGAAGGCTATGCCCGCTTCAACGGCGCGCAAGTGGGCCGAAGGCTGCCGGTGCTGTTCGAAAAGCCCGGGCGGCATGCCGGGCAGCTCGTCGGGCGCTCTCCCTACCTGCAACTCGTGCACGCCGATGCCGACCCTGCGCTCGTGGGACGGATCGTCGATGTGGAGATCCGTGCTGCGAGCGCAAACAGTCTCTCCGGCGTCATATGCGGACAAACGTGAACCTGTTAACGCTTGTGCCGTGGGCCTGGGGCGTTGATTCGAGAACGCTGCAGCCTATGCTAGGGCGTGCGGTGCCTGGCCGGCAGGCGGGGTGGCATCGCGGGTTGGATCACGCTGTGCACCGGGAATCCGGGACGACCGTTCGCGGGGACGCACAGCTTGCAGGAGTCGGGAAGATTGACAGCAATACGCGGCCAGACGGCAAGGCGAGTGGCTAAATCCTCCATTCCAAGCACGCGCGTCGTGGTTCCTTTCGAGGACAACCGACACCTGACGCGCCTCCTCGGTGAATTCGACGCCAACCTGGCGCTGATCGAGGACCGCCTCGGCATCGAGGCACATGCGCACGGCAACGTCGTGATCCTGTCGGGGCCGCAAGCCGCCTGTGAGATCGCGCGCGAGGTCCTGGAGCGGCTCTACGGCCGCGTGACCAAGGGCGAGCATGTCGGGCCCGGCGATTTCGACGGCCTCATCCGTCACGCGCGCGAGCAGGACGCGCCGTCGGCGGAGGGCGGGCAGGCGCAGATCGCCACGCGGCGCAAGGTCGTCAAGGCGCGTACGCCCGCGCAGAGCGTCTACATCCGTGCGCTCGAGACGACGGACCTCGTGTTCGGCATCGGCCCGGCGGGTACCGGCAAGACCTATCTCGCGGTCGCGTTCGCGGCCCAGTGCCTCGAGCGGGGGCTCGTCGAGCGCATCATCCTTTCTCGCCCTGCCGTCGAGGCGGGCGAGCGGCTCGGCTTCCTGCCTGGCGACATGCGCGAAAAGGTCGACCCCTATCTGCGTCCGCTCTACGATGCGCTCTACGACGTGCTGCCGCCCGAGAAGGTGGAGCGCGATCTCGAGCAGGGCGTGATCGAGATCGCGCCACTCGCCTTCATGCGCGGTCGCACGCTGGCCAACGCCTTCGTCATCCTCGACGAGGCGCAGAACACCACCAGCATGCAGATGAAGATGTTTCTGACCCGTCTCGGCGAGAACTCGAAGATGGTGGTGACGGGCGACCCGTCGCAGATCGACCTCCCACCGGGCATGACGTCGGGCCTCGAGGAGGCCGTGCGGCTGCTGTCGGGCGTCGAGGAGATCTCGGCGGTCAGGTTCACCGGCGCGGACGTGGTGCGGCGCGATCTCGTGGCCAAGATCGTCAACGCCTATGACCAGGCCGACACGAACAAGGTCGGGACGAGGAAGACCTGACATGCCCGGGTCGGTCGAGGGTCGAAGTCGCAGCGAGGGGTGCCGTGAGGCGCCTCTCTGGCTCAGCCTCGACATTCTGCATGAAGCGGGGGATTGGTCGCGGATCGGCGATCGCGACCGGCTGATCACGGTTGCAGGCCATGCGCTCGCCGCCGATCCGCGCTTTTCCGCGCGTCCACCGGCAGAGGCCTGCGTGGCGCTCAGCGACGACGCCACCGTGCGCACCCTCAACGCGCGCTTCCGCGGCAAGGACAAGCCCACCAACGTGCTTTCGTTTCCCGCCCTCGAGCGCTTTCCCGGCTCCGGCACGCAGGCACTCGGCGACATCATTCTCGCGCAGGAGACGCTCGAGCGGGAAGCCGCCGAGCAGGGCGTCGCCGCCGCGCATCATCTCCAGCACCTCGTCGTGCACGGGCTCCTGCACCTTCTCGGCTTCGACCACGAGGTGGACTCCGAGGCCGAGGAGATGGAAGGCATCGAGATCGACGTGCTTTCGACGCTCGGCATTGCAAATCCCTACAGCGCCGACGTGGCGCGGCCTCCAACCCATGACGAATGACGACGACCAGATGGACGACGTGACCTTCGATACCGAGCGCCGCACGATTCGGGAGAGCGCGAGCGGCTGGCTGCAGCATCTGTGGACGCGGCTCGGGCTCGCCGAGCAGCCGACGCTGCGCGACAAGCTCGAGGTGCTGCTCAAGGAGGAGGCCAAGGCCAGCGGCGGGTTCTCGCCGGAAGAGCGCAAGATGCTCTCGGGGCTCCTGCGTTTCGGTGCCTCGCGCGTGGACGAGATCATGGTTCCGCGCGCCGACATCATCGCCATCGAGGAGATGGAGCCGCTGGGCGAGCTCGTGCGGCTGTTCGAGGAGGCGGGCGTCTCTCGCATCCCGATCTTTCACGACACGCTCGACGATCCGCGCGGCATGATCCATATCAAGGACCTGTTCCGGTGGATCTCCGCCGAGGTGGCGGGGCGCGCGCTGCGCGAACCGATGAAGCGCTTGGTGGAGGCCCCCGGCGCGAAGGCGCCCCTTCCGGGAGCGGGTACCAAGCCCGACCTCAGCCGCATCGATCTCACGCGGCCAGTCGCGGTGTTGAAGCTCCGGAAGACGGTGCTCTACGTGCCGCCGTCGATGCCGGCCATGAATCTCCTCGTCCGCATGCAGGCGACGCACGTGCACATGGCGCTGATCGTCGACGAGTATGGCGGGACCGACGGGCTCGTCACCATCGAGGATCTCGTCGAGCAGATCGTCGGAGACATCGAGGACGAGCACGACGAGGAGGAGGCGGACCTTATCGCGGTCGATCCGAAGCTCGGGCTGGTGGCCTCCGGGCGCGCGCCCGTGAAGGAGCTCGAGGCGCGGCTCGGGCAGAAGCTGTTGAAGCCCGAAGAGGAAGCCGACATCGATACGCTCGGCGGGCTCGTGTTCACCATCGTCGGGCGGGTGCCGGCGCGCGGAGAGCTGATCCGGCATTCGCCGTCGGGCGTCGAGTTCGAGGTGCTGGACGCCGATCCGCGCCGGGTGAAACGGCTCAAGATCCATCTGCCGCCGGTGCCGGCCAGCGGCGCAGCCGCCGGCTGATCGCACATGGCAGGGCGCGACCTGATCGGCGAGTGGCAATACGCGGCGAAGACGGCGCGCGGGTGGCGGCGGCTCCTTCTCGCCTTTGCGGCGGGCGGCCTTTCCAATCTCGCCTTCGCGCCGTTCTTCTTCTCTCCGATCCTGTTCCTCACCCTGCCTGTTCTGGTCTGGCTTCTCGACGAGGCCGCGAGCCGTCCCGGCACCTGGCGTGACGCCGCTTTCGCCGCAGCCTCCGCCGGCTGGTGGTTCGCGTTCGGGTGTTTTCTGCTCGGCCTGCTCTGGGTCGGCGAGGCGTTTCTGGTCGAGTCGAACAAGTTCGCCTGGCTGCTCCCGTTCGCGATCACGCTGCTGCCTGCCGGTCTCGCTCTCTTCTGGGCGGCCGCCGCGGTGGTTGCGGTGTCCTTCTGGCGGCCGGGGGTCTCTCGCATCCTCGTGCTCGCGGTGGCTCTCGGGTGCACGGAGTGGCTGCGCGGGCACATCCTTACGGGTTTCCCCTGGAATGTTCCCGGCTATGCGCTCACGTGGCCGCTCGTGCTGATGCAGGGCGCGGGGCTCGTCGGCGTCTACGGGCTGACGCTCGCGGCGGTGCCGGTCTTCTCGGCTCCCCTGGTGCTCGGTGCGGATCATGCGCGCGGGCCGCTCAGGCAACGGGCGTGGATGCGGGCGCTCGCGGTGTCCGGTGTGCCGCTGCTGCTGCTTGCCGTTTATGGAGCCGCGCGGCTTGCGACCGCGCCCGAGGGATGGGTGGAAGGCGTCAAGCTCAGGATCGTGCAACCCAGCGTTCCGCAGCGGGACAAGTGGCAGCCCGAGAAGCAGGCCGCCATCTTCGAGGATCACCTCGCGCTCTCGAAGAGGGACGAAGCCGGCAAGGTGGACGATCTCGCGGGGGTCACGCATGTGATCTGGCCCGAGGCGGCGATGCCGTTCCTTCCGCTCGAACATCCCGAGGCGCTCTCGGCGATCGGCGCCCTGCTGCCGGACGGCGCCTATCTCCTCACCGGAGCCTTGCGGCGCGAGGGGACATTGGACGGCAAACTCCCGTACGTGCCACCGCGCGCCTTCAACAGCCTCATGGTTTTCGACGACACGGGCGCGCTCGTGGACCTCTACGACAAAACGCATCTGGTGCCGGGCGGCGAGTATCTTCCGTTCCAGAGCGCTCTGGAGTCGATTGGGCTCGAATCGTTGACGCGGCAGCGCGGCGGCTTCTCGGTTGGCGTCACGCCGCGGCCGTTGCTGCTGGCGCCCGGGCTTCCGCCGGTCGGAGGGCTCATCTGCTACGAGGCCATCTTCCCAGGGGTGGGCGCGGCGAGCGCCGGCCGCCCGGGAGTGTTGATCAACGTCACCAACGACGGCTGGTTCGGAAACACGACCGGGCCGCGGCAGCATTTCCATCAGGCGCGGGTGCGGGCGGTGGAGGAGGGGCTGCCCCTCATCCGCGCGGCGAACAACGGGATCTCGGCCGTGGTCGATTCCAGCGGGCGCGTTTTGGGTTTGCTCGGGATCAATGACAAAGGGGTCATAGATTCCAAACTGCCGCTCGCACGCAGTGCCCCGCCTTATGCTCTTGCGGGCGACCTCTTATTTCTCGTGGCCGGGGCCGGGCTCGCCTTCGCGGTCGCTGTGCTCGGTCGCCGGCGGAGCGTGGACCAAAGTCCCGCGGACTAGTCCGATACATTTGGTCCGACATCCAACGCTTGCCAGCACGAGGTCCTTCACCTATTTTGAACGGCGTTATTCGGTGAATCTTTTTTCATCCTGGTAAATTATTGACCCCGCGCTCTGACTTCCATAGCAGTGGCGTGGACGGGGCAAACTCGGGCAGGGAGTTCGGTTCGCATGTCCAAGGACGACGCACACGACGACGTCGACATCGAACGCGGTTCACGTAAGCCGAACCCGATCGATGCGCACGTGGGCACTCGCGTCCGCCTCCGGCGCATGCTGCTCGGCATGAGCCAAGAAAAGCTCGGTGAACACCTGGGGCTTACGTTTCAGCAGGTGCAGAAGTACGAGAAGGGCGTCAATCGTATCGGGGCGAGCCGGCTGTTCGATCTGGCGCGTGTGCTCGGCGTCCCGGTGCAATTTTTCTATGACGAAGCGCCGGCCGAGCTCGTGAACGAGGCGCTGGCGCCTGGATTCGGCGAACGTCCTACGGAGACGTACGTGATCGAGTTCCTGTCGACCCGCGAGGGGCTTGAGCTCAACAAGGCGTTCGTGCGGATTGCCGATCCCCGCGTGCGACGCAGCGTCGTCGAACTGGTGCGGACTCTCGGCGGCGATGAGCCGCTGGACTAGGCAGCTGGCGCATTCCGGCCCGGCAAGTCTGCCGTAGAGCATCCCTCCGAGCTTCTAAGCTTTCCCATGCCTGCCGCTTGACCGGTCGAGACAAAACCGGCAAGACACGCCGCATCTCCCCTGAGATGTGCGAGGGACGGACAGTCCCCGATTGTCATTGTCGTGTCACACATCGAGCGGCGAGGTGCGGACATATCAGGTGTTTGGCCAGTTGCTGGCGGAACGATATCGAGGGGCTACGGTGGCAAGGCAGTCATTCCTATTCACAAGCGAATCCGTCTCCGAGGGGCACCCGGACAAGGTCTGCGACCGCATCTCCGACGAGGTGGTCGACGCATTCTTCCGTGAAGGCATCGCCGAGGGGCTCGATCCCTGGCAGATCCGCGCCGCCTGCGAAACGCTCGCCACCACCAACCGCGTCGTCATCGCGGGCGAGTACCGCGGCCCGCGCGCGGTCACCGTGGCGATGATCGAGGACATCACGCGCCGCGCCATCCGCGACATCGGCTATGAGCAGGAGGGCTTCCACTGGGCCAACTGCAACATCGAGGTGCTGCTGCACGGCCAGTCGGCGGACATCGCCGCCGGTGTCGATGCCAAGCAGCCGACCAACCAGGAAGAGGGCGCGGGCGACCAGGGCATCATGTTCGGCTACGCCTGCCGCGAGACGCCGGAGCTGATGCCGGCACCCATTTATTACGCGCATAAAATTCTCGAGGACCTGGCGCGCGACCGCAAGACGAAGAACGGAGACGCCGCCAAGCTCGGCCCGGATTCGAAGAGCCAGGTGACGGTGCGCTACGAGAACGGCAAGCCGGTCGGCGTCACGCAGATCGTGGTCTCGCACCAGCATGTCGTCGAGGATCTCACGTCCGCGGACGTGCGCGCCATCGTCGAGCCCTACGTGCGGTCGGCGCTTCCCGACGGGTGGATCGGGCGCGACACGGTCTGGCACATCAACCCCACCGGCAAGTTCTTCATCGGCGGACCGGACGGCGACACGGGGCTCACCGGACGCAAAATCATCGTCGACACCTACGGCGGCGCGGCTCCGCATGGCGGCGGCGCGTTCTCGGGCAAGGACCCGACGAAGGTCGACCGCTCGGCCGCCTACGCGGCACGCTATCTCGCCAAGAACGTGATCGCGGCCGGGCTCGCGGATCGCTGCACCATCCAGCTCTCCTATGCCATCGGCGTCGCACGGCCGCTCTCGATCTATGTCGACACGCACGGCACGGGGAAGGTCGACGAGGCTGTTATCGAGGCGGCGCTCGAAAAGGCCATGGACCTCACGCCGCGCGGCATTCGCCGCCAGCTCGACCTCAACCGGCCGATCTACGCGCGTACCTCGGCTTACGGCCATTTCGGCCGCAAGCCGGACAACGACGGCGGTTTCTCCTGGGAGCGGCTCGATCTCGCGGACGCGATCCAGAAGGCGGTCTAACGCCTGGTATCGGATGTGACTCCGGCAGACGGCAAATCCGCGGTATCGCACTCTATCGAGATCCGCTCGTTCGGGCGGCGAAGGGGGCGCAAGCTCAGTCAGAGGCAAGAGCGACTGCTCGACGACCTCTTGCCTCGGGTCGCCGTCGATCCTTCGGCGCCGCCCATCGGCGATGCAAGGAGCCTCTTTCCCGCCGACCCGTCCGAGGTCTGGCTCGAGATCGGGTTCGGCGGCGCGGAGCATCTCGTGTGGCAGGCGCGGGCCCATCCGCACGTGGGCTTCATCGGGTGCGAGCCGTTCGAGGACGGCGTGGTGAAGGCGCTGACGTCGATCGAGGCGGATGGGCTCGGCAACATCCGGCTCATCGCGGACGACGTGCGTCCGCTTCTGCGCTGGCTGCCGGATGGCTCGCTGTCGCGGGTGTTCATGCTGTTTCCGGACCCGTGGCCCAAGAAGCGGCATCAGAAGCGGCGGCTCTTCTCGTGCGAGCTGCTGAGCCTTCTCGCCCGGGTCATGGTGCCCGGCGCGGAGCTCAGGCTCGCGACCGACATCGGCGACTATGCCCGGACGGCGCTGCTTGCGGTGCAGCGGACGCCGGCGTTCCGATGGCAAGCGGCGTGCGCCGCCGACTGGCGCGACCGCCCCGCCGACTGGCCGCCAACGCGCTACGAGGCCAAGGCAAACCGCGAGGGCCGGCGCAGCCATTTCTTTCGATTTATCCGAGTTTGAGGCGCGGCGCGGCATGCCGGCCGGCCCGAAACGGCGGCGCCAAGCCCGAAAACCCTGAGGAAACGCGCTTGCCAGGGCTGTCACAGTCACGTATTGTCCCGGTGCTCATGATCATCTCAACTTAGAGAGTGGGCCCCGCAAGGGCCTGCTCTTTTTGTTTTGGCAAGCCTCTACGGCGGCCGGAAACAAAGCGGTATGCATAGCTCGCACGAGATCGCGTCCAGCGATCGCTTCATCCAGGAGATCGGGCCGGCTTCGGATATCGCAGGGCTCGTCGAGCCGGTGCTCGACAGTCTTGGATTCCGGCTCGTGCGTATCGAAATATCGGGACGGGACGGCAAGACCGTGCAGATCATGGCCGAGCGGCCGGACGGATCGATGACGATCGACGACTGCGAGGTGGTGTCCAAGGCCGTCTCGCCGCTGCTCGACGTCGCCGACATCGTCAGCGACAGCTATCGTCTCGAAGTCTCGTCGCCGGGCATCGACCGGCCGCTCGTGAGGCCATCCGATTTCACGGACTGGTCCGGATCGGAGGCCAAAATCGAGCTCAAGGCGCCCGTCGAAGGGCGGAGGCGCTTCAAGGGGCGCCTCGAGGGCTTCGAGGACGGCGAGGTGCTGATCGAGACCGATCTCGGCGAGGACGGGGTCAAGGTGATCGGGCTCGCCGTGGGCATGATCGCGAGTGCGCGGCTGGTGCTCACGGACGAGCTCATTCGCGAGGCCCTGAGCCGGGCCAAGGGCAAAGGCAAAGGACAACTCGGAGACGGCGTCGAAGCCGATCCGGACGAACTCAAGACCGACGACGTGGAGGGTCTCTGAAGATGGCAGGCGTAGCTGGTGTCAGCGCCAACAGGCTCGAGCTTCTGCAGATTGCGGATGCGGTCGCGCGCGAGAAGACGATCGACCGCAAGATCGTGATCCAGGCCATGGAGGACGCGATCCAGAAGGCGGCGAAGTCCCGCTACGGCGCGGAGAACGACATCCGCTGCGAGATCGATCCGAAGACGGGCGAGACGCGGCTGTCACGCGTGCTGGCGGTGGTCGAGGAGGTCGAGAACGAGGCCACCCAGATCACGCTCGATGACGCGCGGCGGCGCAATCCCGAGGCCAATGTCGGCGACCTCATCGCGGAGGCGCTGCCGCCGCTCGACTTCGGGCGTGTCGCGGCACAGAACGCCAAGCAGGTGATCGTGCAGAAGGTGCGCGAGGCCGAGCGTGAGCGGCAGTTCAGCGAGTACAAGGATCGCATCGGCGAGATCGTGAACGGCACCGTCAAGCGCGCCGAGTACGGCAACGTGATCGTCGACCTCGGGCGCGCCGAGGGCATCATCCGGCGTGACGAGATGATCCCGCGCGAGAACGTGCGCTACGGCGACCGCATCCGCGCCTTCATCTACGACGTGCGGCGCGAGCAGCGCGGCCCGCAGATTTTCCTCTCCCGCGCGCGGCCCGAGTTCATGTCGCGGCTCTTCGCGCAGGAGGTGCCGGAAATCTACGACGGTGTGGTGGAGATCAAGTCGGTGGCGCGCGACCCCGGCTCGCGTGCCAAGATCGCCGTGATCTCGAACGATGCCTCGATCGACCCGGTCGGCGCGTGCGTCGGCATGCGGGGCGCCCGCGTGCAGGCGGTGGTCAACGAGCTGCAGGGCGAGAAGGTCGACATCATCCAGTGGAACAGGGATGCGGCGAGCTTCATCGTCAATGCGCTGGCGCCCGCCGAGGTGACCAAGGTCGTGCTCGACGAGGACTCGAATCGCATCGAGGTGGTGGTGCCGGAGAGCCAGCTTTCGCTCGCCATCGGCCGGCGCGGGCAGAACGTGCGGCTTGCCTCGCAGCTCACGGGCTGGGACATCGACATCCTGACCGAGCAGGAGGAGAGCGAGCGGCGGCAGAAAGAATTCGCCGAGCGCAGCCAGGTATTCATGGACGCGCTGGATGTGGACGAGGTCATCGCGCAGCTGCTGGTGACGGAGGGCTTCGCCTCGGTCGAAGAGGTGGCCTACGTCGATCTCTCGGAGATCGCCCACATCGAGGGCTTCGACGAGAATACGGCCGGTGAAATCCAGACGCGTGCGCGCGAGTACCTCGAGAAGATCGAGGCCGAGCGCGACGCACGCCGGCGCGAGCTCGGCGTGTCCGACGATCTCGTGCGGGTCGAGGGTGTGACGACGGCGATGCTGGTGGCGTTCGGCGAGAACGGCATCAAGACGCTCGAGGATCTCGCCGACTGTGCCACGGATGACCTCATCGGCTGGACCGAGCGCTCCAAGGAGCGCGACGTGGAGCCGGTGCGCCACAAGGGCGTGCTCGACGGTTTCGAGGTCGGGCGCAAGGAGGCAGAGGATATCATTCTCGCCGCGCGCGTGCTCGCAGGCTGGATCACGGCCGAGGAGCTTCAGGCGCCCGAGGAGGAAGAAGGAACGGAAGCGGAGGAGGGCGAGGAAACGCCGTCTCCCGCTTCGGACGCGTAGGGCCGTGAGACCCAACGCACCAACTTTGGAGGTTTCGAGGCTTTGGCTCCAGCCAACCGCCGGCACAACGATGTCGAGCCTGCTGTCGAGATCGACAGCGGGCCGGCGCGCGTGCGCCACGACGGCCTCAGGCTGTGCGCGGTCACGCGCCAGGCGCTCGACCCCGACCGGCTGATCCGTTTCGTCGCAGGGCCCGAGGGCGTCATCGTCGCCGATCTCGGCCGCAAGCTGCCGGGGCGCGGGGTCTGGGTCACCGCCGAGAAGACCATCGTTCAGCGCGCGATTGCCACGCACGCGTTCGCCAAGAGCCTCAAGCGGCCGGTCAAGGCCGAGAGCGGGCTCGCGGACCAGGTGGAGCGCCTCGTCGAAAGGCGAGTCGTCGAGGCGCTGGCGATGGCCAACAAGGCCGGGCTGGTGACGACGGGTTTCGAGCAGGTGGACGAGCTCATCGCCTCGGGAGGGGCGAAGGTGCTTGTTCAGGCTGCCGATGCGGCCGCGGGCGGTCGCGACAAACTCGCCAGAAAATTCGCCGCAGTTGCACGTGCCAGTGGGCGCGCCATGGCCCTGGTAACCAGTCTATCGACAGAACAATTGAGCTTGGCCATGGGGCGGTCAAATGTGGTACATGCTGCCCTCATACAAGGCGGAGCCGCCGAGCGGTTTTGGAACGAGGCCGAGCGGCTCAGCCGCTACCGGTTGGGCTCGGCTGCATCCGGAGAGCCGGAAAACGCCCAGGATCTAGAGGTTTAAACGGATATTGCATGAGCGAAACCAAGGACACTGCCGACAAGACGCTGGGTGCTGGCGGGCGCAAACCGCTCTCGCTTCAGCGCACCGTTGAATCGGGCCACGTGCGGCAGAGTTTCAGCCACGGGCGCTCGAAGTCGGTGGTGGTCGAGAAGCGCAAGACGCGCAAGCTCGCGGGCCCCGGCGGGGCCGCGGAGGTTGCTGCGCCTGCGGCGCCGGCTCCGCAAAAGGTAGAAGCGCGCCCGGCGGCACCCAAGGTGGTGCCGCGAACCGAGGCCGGCAAGACCGATCTTCTGCGTCCTGAGGAACGCGACGCGCGGGCGCGGGCGCTGGCGGAGGCTCGCAAGCAGGCGGCCGAGGTCGCGCAGCGCGCCGACGAGGAGCGCCCCTCCGACGCCGCCGTGCAAAGCACGGATGCGGCGCCTGCGGCGCAAGCTCCGGCGCCGGCTTCTCCCGTTGTCGAAGTGGCGCGTCCTGCGGCCGCTCCGCGCGACGCTGCGCCGGCTTCCGGCCGGCCGGATCGTCCGGCACGCCCGTCCTTCGACGGTGGCGCGGGCCGTCCCGCCGGCGCACGGCCGCGTCCGTCGAGTCTCGATACACGCTTTGCGCCGCGCGAAGGCGGCCGGCCGAAGCAGATCGAGCTGCCGCGCGCTCCCGGTGCGGCGCCTATCGCCGATCGCGGCGCGGGCGAGGTGACGAAGCTCGTCAGGAAAGAGGAAGTTCGCCCCCGTCCGGTCGCCGTCGAAGCGGAGGACGAGGAGAGCCGTGCCATCAAGCGCGGCGGCAAGCTCGTGCGCGTGCCCGTGAAGGCGCCGGTCGTCGACGAGAAGCGCGAGCGCGGCAAGCTCACCATCAACAACGCTCTCGACGAGCAGCAGCGCGAGCGGTCGCTGGCCTCCCTCAAGCGCAAGCGCGAGCGCGAGAAGCTCAAGGCGATGGGCATCCAGCAGCCGAGAGACAAGATCGTGCGCGAGGTGATCATTCCCGAGGCGATCACCATTCAGGAGCTGTCCAACCGCATGACGGAGCGCGCCGTCGACCTCATCAAGTTCCTGATGAAGGAAGGCGCGATGCACAAGATCACCGACGTGATAGACGCGGACACGGCGGAGCTCATCGTGCAGGAGTTCGGGCATACGCCGAAGCGGGTGTCGGAGGCGGACGTCGAATCCGGCTTCATCGGCGACAAGGATGCCGACGAGCACATGCAGCCGCGCGCGCCGGTGGTCACCATCATGGGCCACGTCGACCACGGCAAGACCTCGCTGCTCGACGCCATCCGGCAGACCAACGTGGTCGCGGGCGAGGCGGGCGGCATCACACAGCATATCGGCGCCTATCAGGTGACGACGTCTGGCGGGGCGAAGGTAACCTTCATCGACACGCCGGGCCATGCCGCGTTCACCGCCATGCGCGCGCGCGGCGCCAAGGTGACGGACATCGTGGTGCTGGTTGTCGCGGCCGACGACGGCGTCATGCCGCAGACGGTGGAAGCCATCAACCACGCCAAGGCGGCCAACGTGCCGATCATCGTGGCGATCAACAAGATCGACAAGCCGCAGGCCGACCCCAAGCGCGTGCAGACCGAGCTGCTTTCGCACGAGATCGTCGTCGAGAGCATGGGCGGCGAGACGCTCGAGGTGCCGGTTTCGGCGCTGAAGCGCACCAATCTCGACAAGCTTCTCGAGACGATCCAGCTGCAGGCGGAAGTGCTCGATCTCAAGGCCAACGCGGAACGCTCGGCGGAGGGCATCGTCATCGAGGCGAAGCTCGAGCGCGGGCGTGGGCCGGTCGGCACGGCGCTCGTGCAGCGCGGCACGCTGAACGTCGGCGACATCATCGTCGCCGGCATGGCGTGGGGCCGCGTGCGGGCGCTGATCGACGATACAGGCGAGAACGTCGAAACGGCCGGGCCCTCGGTGCCGGTCGAGATCCTCGGCTTCAGCTCTGCACCGGAGGCCGGCGATCAGATCGCCGTGGTGGAGAGCGAGGCGCGCGCCCGCGAGATCACCGATTACCGCATCAGGAAGCGCCGCGAGACGCTCGGCTCGGCGGGCACGCCGCGCACGCTCGAGCAGATGATGCAGTCGCTCAAGGATTCGGCGGGCAAGAAGGACTTCACGCTCGTCATCAAGGGTGACGTGCAGGGCTCGGTCGAAGCCATTACGGGCGCGTTGCGGAAGCTCGGCACCGACGAGGTCGAGGCGCGCGTGGTGCACTCCGGCGTCGGCGGTATCACCGAATCCGACATCGCGCTGGCCGCCGCCTCGGGCGCGGTCGTGGTCGGCTTCAACGTGCGTGCCAACGCGCAGGCGAAGCAGGTCGCCGACGCGCAGGGCGTCGAGATCCGCTACTACAGCATCATCTACGATCTCGTCGACGAGGTGAAAGCGGCCATGTCGGGCCTGCTCGCGCCGACGCTGCGCGAGAATTTCCTCGGCTATGCCACCATCAAGCAGGTGTTCAACATCTCGAAGGTGGGCAAGGTCGCGGGCTGCATCGTCACCGAAGGCAAGGTGGAGCGCGGCGCGAAGGTTCGCCTGCTGCGCGACAAGGTCGTCATCCACGAGGGCACGCTCTCGATTCTCAAGCGCTTCAAGGACGATGTCCGCGAGGTGCCGGTCGGCCAGGAATGCGGCATGGCCTTCGCCAACTACCAGGATATCCGCGAGGCTGACGAGATCGAGTGCTTCCAGGTGGAATCGATCAAAAGAAGTCTCTAATCCGCTCACGCGCGCTGTTCCTTTCGCCCGAATGGGCGAAAGGGCGCGCTCCGCGGGGGCGGCGCTGGTCTTTGCTTGCTTGGCTCCGCCAAGACCCGCGGGTCGCTTTGCTCCCGGGCTGCTTCGCAGCCGAAGGTGTGTGGTTTGAGGCTAATGGCCTCGTGCCGGTCCGATCCCGGTAGGAAGAACAATGACCAGAAAAAAATCCAATCAGGCGAAGGGTCCTTCGCAGCGCCAGCTTCGCGTCGGCGAGCTCATCCGTCACAAGCTGGCCGAGATGCTGGCGCGCGGCGAGATCTACGACGACGTGCTCGCCTCGCACGTGGTTACGATCACGGAGGTGCGCATGTCGCCGGACCTCAGGCTGGCGACGGCCTATGTCATGCCGCTCGGCGGCAAGGACACGAAAGTCGTCATTGAAGCGCTGGGCCGCAACAGCAAGTTCATCCGGGGCGAGGTCTCGCACGCGGTGGATCTGCGCGTGGCGCCCGAGGTGCGCTTCCGCGAGGACGAGACCTTCGAGGAAGTGACCCGCATCGACCAGCTGTTGCACAGCGACAAGGTACGTCGCGACGTGGAGAAGGATTAGCGACTCCCTCTCCCGACCTTTTGTATTTGTTTCTGCCCCTCACTGATAACGGCCCCTCACCCCAACCCTCTCCCCGGAAGAACAGGGAGAGGGCCCAGAAGAGCGATCCATGGCACGACGCAAGAAAGGCAATCCGGTTCACGGCTGGCTGGTGCTCGACAAGCCGCTCGAGATGACCTCGACGCGCGCGGTCGGCATCCTGAAGCGTCTCTTCTTCGCGCAGAAGGTCGGACATGCGGGAACGCTCGATCCGCTGGCGACGGGCATCCTGCCGATCGCCTTCGGGGAAGCGACGAAGACGGTCTCGTTCGCGGTCGACGGCGAGAAGGTCTACCGCTTCACCGTGCGCTGGGGCGCCGAGACCGCGACCGACGACGCGGAGGGCGATGTGGTCGCGACGGGCGAGGGGCGGCCGACGGTTGCCGACATCGAGGCGCTGCTTGGGCAATTCACGGGCGAGATTTTGCAGGTGCCGCCCAAGTTCTCGGCCATCAAGGTCGACGGTGAGCGCGCCTATGCACTCGCGCGCGACGGTGAGGAGGTCGAGCTCGAGCCGCGGCCGGTGATCATCGACGAATTGCGCATCGTCGACGTGCCGGATGCGGACACGGTGGTGCTTGAGGCGCGCTGCGGCAAAGGTACATACGTGCGTGCGATCGCCCGCGACATGGGGCGTGTGCTCGGCTGCCGGGGGCATGTGATCGGGCTCAGACGCTCGCGCGTCGGGCCGTTCGCCGAGGAGCAGGCCGTCGATCTCGGCGAGATCGAGGATGCGGCGGAAGCGGGCGATGACCTGTCGTCGTTCCTGCTGCCGGTGGAGATGCCGCTCGGTGACATTCTCGAGGTCAATGTCAGTCCGTCGGACGCGGCCGATCTCGCCCAAGGCCGCAGCGTGCTGATCCGGGGGCGTGACGCGCCGGTGCTCGGCGGGTCGGCCTACGCCATGTTCAAGGGTCGCATCGTGGCGCTCGGCGATATCGAGAAGGGTGCGCTGCACCCGACGCGAGTCTTCAATTTTGGCGGCTAAAGGGTCGGCGCATCAGGCATCGTCCTGAGGTGCAACGCAAGCGTGGGCTTCCTATATGCCCTGTCGCGCGCCGGCGACTGCATCGGAGGCCTCATGCGTTCCTTACATCCAAGCCACGGATTTCTCGCTTCAGCGCATGTTGCCGCGCTGGCGCTCGTCGTCGCGCTCCTGACGCTCACGATGGGTCCCGCGCCGAGCTTCGCGCGCGAAGAGGCCAAGGCCGAGGTGTTCGACGAGGCGGCGCGGCTCGTGCGGTGGAAGTTCTACGACCCGAAGCTCCACGGCAAGGACTGGGATGCGGTGATCGCGCGCCACCGGGCGGACTATGTCGCAGCGGATAGCAAGCGGGGCCGCGCGGCCGCCATCAATGCCATGCTGGCCGAGCTCAATGCCTCGCACATGATCTACGCGACGGACGACGATCCCGCGTACTACCAGCTCGTCGATATCTTCAAGTTCGGGCTCAGGGACGAGATCAAGAAGCATTTCCCGAACGGGAACTCCTATCCCGGCATCGGTATCTTCACGCGCGAGATCGAGGGCAAGACGTTCGCGACCGGAGTCCTCGCCGGCGGCGCGGCGGCGAAGGGCGGGCTCAAGGCCGGCGACGAGATCCTGACCGTGGATGGGGCGCCGTTCCAGCCGGTGCAATCGTTCCGCGACAAGGTCGGCGCGGCGGTCACGCTCACAATCCGCCGCGCGCGGGGCGGGCCGGTTTCCGTCATCGATGTCACTCCCGAGCGCACGGAACCCGGCGCCGCGTTCCGCACGGCCATGAAGGAGAGCGCGCGCATCATCGAGGCGAACGGCCGCCGCATCGGCTACATCCACGTCTGGTCGTACGCCGGGCAGGACTACCAGGATATACTCGAGGAGGCGCTGAGCTCGGGTCCGCTCAAGGATGCGGACGCGCTCATCTGGGACCTGCGCGACGGCTGGGGCGGCGCGAGCCCGCGCTATCTCGATCTCTTCAACGCGCGCGGCCCGGACATGACCTTCACCGAGCGGTCGGGCGAGACGGACTACGCGAGCTTCAAGTGGAAGAAGCCGGTCGCCATGCTGGTCAACGGCGGCACGCGGAGCGGCAAGGAGGTGCTCGCCTACAGCTTCAAGACCTACGGCTACGGCGAGGTGATCGGCACGCGCACGGCGGGCGCGCTGCTCGCGGGCCGCGGCTTCCTGCTCTCGGACGGCAGCTTCCTGATGGTGGCGGTCAACGATGTGGCCGTCGACGGCGTGCGGCTCGAGGGCAAGGGCGTCGAACCCACGATCGAGGTGCCGCTCGACATTCCCTATTCGGGCGGGGCCGATCCGCAACTCGACAAGGCGGTGGAGGTGCTCAGCGAGAGGACGCGGGGTTAGACGGCGGCGGGCTGGTCGTAAAATATACATAAATAACAATTGGTTGCCTCTTGAGCTCCATGCGATGTCGTGGGGTTTCTGGCAACAAGAGCTTGAATTGTTCGCAACAATCGGTTGCTAAAAACTCGATGTTACTTATAAAGCGCCATCCGCCCGGGCACGCCCGGGCGTGATTGTTTGCGACCTGGCTGGACGACATCCCGGCCATGGCCGTTTCCCGGCCGGTCCCGCTTCCGCGCGGCCTGCCCTCCAATCTGAAAGGAGAACCCGATGTCGCTGACGCTGGAACACAAAACCAAGGTCATCCAGGACAACGCAACCAAGGCGAACGACACCGGCTCGCCCGAGGTGCAGGTTGCCATCCTGACCGAACGCATCAACGGTCTGACCGAGCACTTCAAGACGCACAAGAAGGACAACCACTCGCGCCGCGGGCTGCTCAAGATGGTCAGCCAGCGCCGCCAGCTTCTGGACTACGTGAAGCGCAAGGATCAGGCGCGCTACCAGAAGATCATCGAGAAGCTAGGAATTCGCCGTTAACCGGCCGGCTCTGATGACTCAAGGCCATAAGGCTCTGAGCCTCTTGCGAATGTCGTGAATGAGTGCGCCGCCGGCCTTTAGGGTTCGCGGCGCCAGTGTCCCGATTCCGAAGTTCGCCCGTGTTCTCGTCCGGGCTCCGGAGCGAACTTCGGAGTCGGGACACTGGAATCATAGACTTACTCGTGTGATTCAGATCGAGAAATTCGCTCTGAGCCTTGCCGCCTACGGTGGCGAATTTCTCGATCATCACACGAGCGGCATTCGTGCTAAGAAGCCGCGCATCAAAGAGACATGAAACAGAGATAGAACGAAAGAACGAACATGTTCGATATTCATCGCGTGGAAATTGAGTGGGGCGGACGCACGCTCAAGCTCGAAACCGGGCACATGGCCCGCCAGGCCGACGCGGCCGTCTATGCGCAGTACGGCGAGACCAGTGTGCTGGCGACGGTGGTCGGCGCCAAGAGCCCGAAGCCCGGCATCGATTTCTTTCCGCTTACCGTCAACTACCAGGAGCGCACCTATGCCGCCGGCAAGATCCCGGGCGGCTACTTCAAGCGCGAGGGGCGCCCGACCGAGAAGGAGACGCTGACGAGCCGTCTCATCGACCGTCCGATCCGGCCGCTGTTCGTGGACGGCTTCAAGAACGAGGTGCAGGTCGTCGTCACGGTGCTCAGCCACGACCTCGAGAATGACCCTGACATCGTCGGCATGGTGGCGGCTTCCGCCGCGCTGACGCTCTCCGGCTTGCCGTTCCTCGGCCCGATCGGCGCGGCGCGCGTCGGCGTCATCGGCGGGGAATGCGTCCTGAACCCGATGATCGACGAGATGACGGAAAGTTCGCTCGATCTGGTCGTCGCCGGCACGCATGATGCCGTGATGATGGTCGAGAGCGAAGCCAAGGAGCTTCCCGAGACGCTGATGGTCGACGCCGTCATGTTCGGCCACAAGCACATGCAGCCGGTGATCCAGGCCATCATCAAGCTCGCCGAGAAGGCTGCCAAGGAGCCGTGGGACATCAAGCTCCCCGACGCGGACAAGTACAAGAAGCAGGTCAAGGCCATTGCCGGCGATCTCTTGGCGACGGCGTTCTCGACCAAGGAGAAGGGCAAGCGCCAGGATCTCGTCGCGGAAGCGAAGAAGAAGGTTCTGGAAGGCGTCGCGCTGCCGGCGGACGAGCCCGGCGACAAGGTGCTTCTGATCGATGCGTTCAAGGCGCTCGAAATGGAGATCATGCGCGGCGACGTGCTGAAGACGAAGCGGCGCATCGACGGCCGTGATCTCGTGACGGTGCGTCCGATCCTGTCGGAAGTCCACGTTCTGCCACGCACACACGGCTCGGCGCTGTTCACGCGCGGCGAGACGCAGGCGCTGGTGGTGGCGACGCTCGGCACCGGCGAGGACGAGCAGTACATCGACAGCCTCGAGGGCACCAAGAAGGAGCGCTTCCTGCTCCATTACAACTTCCCGCCCTACTCCGTCGGCGAGACCGGCCGCATGGGCTCGCCCGGCCGCCGCGAGATCGGCCACGGCAAGCTCGCCTGGCGCGCCGTGCGTCCGCTGCTGCCCAAGGCCGACGAGTTCCCCTACACGCTGCGCGTCGTCTCGGAGATCACCGAGAGCAACGGCTCGTCGTCGATGGCCACCGTGTGCGGCACGTCGCTGGCGCTGATGGATGCGGGCGTTCCGCTGAAGTCGCCGGTCGCCGGCATCGCCATGGGCCTCATCAAGGAAGGCGACGACTTCGCCGTGCTGTCGGACATCCTCGGCGACGAGGATCATCTCGGCGACATGGACTTCAAGGTCGCCGGCACCGAGAACGGCGTCACGGCGCTGCAGATGGACATCAAGATCACCGGCATTACCGAGGAGATCATGAGGGTTGCCGTCGCGCAGGCGCACAAGGGCCGCTTGCACATCCTCGGTGAGATGGCCAAGGCGCTGACGGGCGCTCGCGAAGAGCTCGGCGAGTTTGCGCCGCGCATCGAGACGATCAAGATCCCGACCGACAAGATCCGCGAAGTGATCGGATCGGGCGGCTCGGTGATCCGCGAGATCGTGGCCGAGTCGGGCGCCAAGATCGACATCGAGGACGACGGCACGGTGAAGATCGCGTCCGCCAACCGCGAGAGCATCGAGAAGGCGCTGGCGCGCATCCGTGGCATCACGTCGGAGCCCGAGGTCGGCCTGATCTACAAGGGCAAGGTCGTCAAGATCATGGAGTTCGGCGCGTTCGTGAACTTCTTCGGCGCCAAGGACGGCCTCGTGCACATCTCGCAGCTGACGCAAGGCCGCCCGCAGACGGTCGGCGAGGTGGTCAAGGAAGGCCAGGAGGTCTACGTGAAGCTCCTGGGCTTCGACGACCGCGGCAAGGTGCGGCTTTCGATGAAGATCGTCGATCAGGCGACGGGCGCCGAGATTCCGCGTGCCGAAGGCGAGCCGGAAGAGGTGTTCTCGGCCGAGCGTCCGCCGCGCCGCGAGCGCGAAGGTGGCGGCGGCCGCCGCCGTCGCGAGTAGGACACAAGATGAAATCGCAGGCGGCGGCAAGTGATCTTGCCGCCGTCCACTTTTTGCGTGGTGTTTGAGGCTGGGGATTTATGGCTGAGCCGGCCCCGGAACCCGACTTCACATTGCACCCCGATGCCGAGCAGGCGCGGGCGAGCGCGGAACGCCTGTACTCGCGCGTTGTCGAGCAGCTCAACGCGCTGTTGCCTCCTTCGGCCGACATTCGCCATATCGGCGCGACGGCGGTTGCCGGCTGCCTGACGAAGGGTGATCTCGATATTGTCGTGCGGATCGCGGCGGAGGACTTTTCCGCGGCCGACGCCGCGTTGGCCGCACGGTTCGCACGGAATGTGGGATCGAAGCGCACGGCGAGCTTCGCGTCATTCGAGGATGCGGCGACCTCGCCGCATCTCGGCATCCAACTGACGGTCGTCGGTGGTGAGGACGACTATTTCCATCTTTTTGTCGACGCCCTGGAGCGGAATCCGGAGCTGGTGGCGCGGTACAACGCGCTCAAGCGAGATTTCGTCGGGCAGCCGATGCAAGTCTATCGAGAGGCCAAGAGCGCCTTCGTCACGGCTGTTTTGGCTCGGCTCGATCGGTAAGTACTGCGCCTAGCGCCGCGGCGATGAGGGCGGCGGCGGCGGGGCTGTTGCCGATGGCGCCGGTGTAGACGGCGTTGACGCCGGTCTCGGCAATCGCGTCGGGCACGTCCTCGCCCGCGTGCATGCCGTCGCCGAAGAAGAAGCCCGCGATGATGGTCGGCGTCGCGGCCGTCGTCCGTAGCGTGTCTTCGAGGAACGGCTCCTCTTCCAGAAATGCGGTCGTCGCGCTGGCGAAGCGGCGTGCGAGGGCGGCGCGGGCGGCGGCTTTGCGCGTTGCGGTTGCGGAGGCGGGACCGAGCTTCGAGCCGTGCCCGACGATGAGGAGGCGAGAGGCTGCGGAATCGAAGCCGGCTGCGGCGGCCGTGGCGAGCGCCTCCTCGACGAGGATGTCGGGCAAGCCGGGATCGAGGCCGAGCGGGGCCAGGATGTGGGGCTCGGTCGCGAGGCCTACGGCGCGCACGCGCTCGCGTACCTTCTCAACGAAGTATCCGTCGGCCATGAAGAGCGGATAGACGGCGATCCGAGCGGTCTCCGCAGCGGCGGCCTGCAACGCCTCCTCGATGGTGGGCTCGCCCTTCAACATTCCGGTCAGGACATGGAGGCCCGTGAGCCGCCGCACGGCTTCGGCTTGTCGTGCGAGCGCGGCGTTGGGGGACGTGCCGCCGCGATCGCCGTGGCTCACGAGGACTGCCGCCATTGGTTTCGATACGCTCACGGGTCGTCCGCCTGTGCAACCGCCGCCTCGAGGGCGTGACGGACCGCAGGCACGAGATCGAGGCCGGCTGCCGCCTGCTTGCCGCGCTCCGACATCTTGGCCAGCGTCTTTGCGAGGATGTCCACGACCTTCTCGGGCGCGTGCTTGCCGGCAAAATCCCTGGCGTAGTGGGCGAGGAACACGAGGGCGGCCACGTCCTCGAGCGTCTGCATCTCGGGATCGCGGCGCAGGTTCTCCTTGCGCAGGAGCGATCCCACGCGGGCGATCTCCTCGTCGCCGTAGCCGCAGGCCTCCATGATCTCGCCTGTCCACGCTGCGTGCTTGCGGCCAAGCTCCTTGCGCCAGCGCAGGTAGCCGCCGCGGTCCATCGGATATGTCGCGCGCGGGATCTCCCAGCGGCGGATGTGCTGGGCGCGGACAGCGAGACGCAAGAGCTCCGATGCATCGGGGGCAATGCGCTCCAGCATGGACGTCATGCGCCGGCCATAGGCGAGCTCGGCCGGCGTCTCGCGGCCGTCGACCTCGATGCGGTTCGGGTCCAGGCTGTTGGCGGCGTCGACGCCGGCCAGTGCGCGGCTCAGGCGGTCCATGGGTTCGGTCTCAGAGTGGGCCTTTGAATATGAAGTAGGCGCCGGCGACGATGAGGGCAAAGCCCACCACATGGTTGATCGTCAAGGGCTCCTTGAGGAACAGGATGGAGAAGCCGGCGAAGACCGTCAGGGTGATCACCTCCTGGATGGTCTTGAGCTCCGCCGTCGTGTAGACGGCCGAGCCGATGCGGTTGGCCGGGACGGCGAGGCAATACTCGAAGAAGGCAATGCCCCAGCTTACGAGAACGGCGATCCAGAGCGCCGTGCTTTTGAACTTCAGGTGCCCGTACCAGGCGAAGGTCATGAAGACGTTGGACATGAGGAGCAGAACGACCGGTGTGATGGCGCTGGGGAGCGTGAAACTCGGCACGGGTGTCCTCCGTATAGGCTAAAGCGCGATTGCCTTTGATTGAATTATGATCGCGCTCTAGCTTTTTGATGAGACCGATGATTCACGCTTCGGACTGATAAGGTCCGAAGCGATCATGGTCTTGGGCACGACCCTTATGCTGGCCGGGCGCACATCTGATTAAGGCAAGTGGCTCCTGTTGTCTCGACAGGCGGCGGCAATCGGCTATTTACTGATCTCGGTTCGGTCCGGCCGCACAGGCGGGCACCGCAAGATGGGCAGGCATGACTTCATCGCCTCAACAGCTGGATCACCTCCTGGCCGGTGTGGCGCGCGGGGACGAGGCGGCGTTCGCGGCGCTTTACCAAGCCGCCGGTGCGAAACTCTATGCCGTGGCGCTGCGTATCCTGCGCAGCAGAGAGGCGGCGGAGGACGTGGTCCAGGACAGTTTCTTCAAGGTTTGGGAGCGGGCCGGCGACTTCGATCCGAAGCTCGCGGCGCCCATCACGTGGATGGCGGCCATCGTGCGCAATCGGGCGCTCGACGAGGTGCGCCGGCGTGGAAACCGCCCGGCTGCCGACGTGTCGGAGCTCGACGAGATCGCGGGCGACGACGAGCATCCGGTCGAGGCGATCGGGCGGCGCGAGGACGTGGAGCGCCTCATGCGCTGTCTCGAAGGGCTCGAGCCCGACAAGCGGCAGATGGTGCGTCTCGCGTATCTCGACGGCATGAGCCGGGAGGCGCTCGCCAAACGCTTCGACCGTCCGGAAGGAACGATCAAGACCTGGCTGCATCGCAGCCTGGCACAGTTGAAAGGATGCCTCGAGCAATGAACGAGCTCGACGACATGGATGCGCTGGCCGCCGAGTACGTTCTCGGCACGCTCGCCCATGCCGATCGCGTCGAGGCCGAGGCGCGGCGCGCGCGCGAGCCCGTTTTCGATGCCGCCGTTCTGGCGTGGGAGCGCCGGCTCGGTGCGCTGGTCGAGGTCGTGGCGCCGGTACAGCCGCCGCCGGGACTCTACAACAAAATTCGCGCGCAGATCGGGCTTTCCTCGCACGTCGTGTCGCTCAAGGCGCGCGAGCAGGCGATCGTGCGACGTGCCAACCGGTGGCGCGCGGCGACGGTCGGCATGACGGCCATCGCCGCTTCTCTTGCGGGCGTCGTCTTCTGGCAGGACTATGAGCGCCGGCTGATGCCGACGCAGTACGTGGCGGTGCTGCAGGCCGACAAGGCGCTGCCGGCGTTTCTCCTGACTGTCGACACGAAGGCGAACATGTTCGTCGTCTCCGCGATGCAGAAGCCAGCGGAAGCGGAGAAGTCCTATCAGCTCTGGCTCGTGCACAACGACATGCCCGAGCCGAAGTCGCTCGGCGTGTTCGACGACAGCGAGATGGACGTGCGCCCCATGGCCGAGGGCAAGATGCACGACATGATGATGGACGGTACCTACGCCGTCAGCGTCGAGCCCAAGGGCGGCTCGCCGACGGGTTTGCCGACCGGTCCCGTCGTGTTCAGCGGCAAGCTCATCAAGGCAACGCCGTAGACTCCTTGCGGCTGCGTTGAACCGATGTAGCGCCCGCTCGCCTCCGGCCTTCGCCGGGGCAGGCTCTAGCCCTCTCCCCGGCCATGCAGAGCTTTGGCTCCGCCGTGACAGATCGCTTCCGGATCTGGGCTCGATCGCGTATTTATTCGCCTGCATTTGAAACCCGCCTCGGCCTGGCGCCGTAGCTTCCCCAGCTTCGCGTCGAATCCCGGGAACGCGAAGCGGATTGCATCCCGCAACCACATCCCAAGAAAGGGAAATCCAATGAAGTTCACGGTGACATCCGGTTCCGCCCTCGCGGCCGCAGCAGCCACGCTCCTCCTCGCTGGCGCCGTAGGCGCGCCCGGTGCGTACGCCGCCGACGAGGCGAAAGGCCACTGCATGGGCGCCAACGCCTGCAAGGGCACCAGCGCCTGCAAGACCGCGAGCAACGCCTGTAAGGGCCAGAACGCCTGCAAGGGCCAGGGCTTTACGGAGTCGACCAAGGAGGACTGCGAGAAGGTCGAGGGCGCGAAGTTCGAGATGCCGAAGTAACGGCTGCTGCGACGCGGATGTCCGGCGCGCCCCGTGGCCGCCGGACATCCTTTCGTTCGAAGTCCTTTCGCGGAGGCAAGTCACATGGCATCGGAGCTTCAGGACACTCGGGAGATGCCGGGTGGGCCGGAAAAGCCGCCCTATCTCGGTTTCGGCCTGGGCCTGAGGCCGCAGCACTACCAGGACATCCTCGAGGGCGAGCCCAATGTCGACTGGTTCGAGGTGATCAGCGAGAACTACATGGTTCCGGGCGGGAACCCGCTCAAGATCCTGGATCAGGTCCGCGCCCGCTATCCGATCGTCATGCACGGCGTGTCGCTGTCGATCGCATCGACGGCGCCGCTCAACGCCGACTACCTCCGCGATCTCAAGGCGCTCGCGCAGCGCTGCGAGCCCGTCTTCATCTCCGATCATCTTTGCTGGACCGGCGTGCATGGCCTCAACCTTCACGACCTGCTGCCGGTGCCCTACACGCGCGAGGCGCTCGATCACGTGGCCGCCCGCGTGCATCACGTGCAGGAGTACCTGGGCCGCGCCATCGCGCTCGAGAACGTGTCGAGCTACGTGCAGTTCTCGCACTCGGAGATGAGCGAGTGGGAATTCATCGCCGAATTGACGAAGCGGACCGGCTGCTGGCTGGTGTTCGACGTCAACAACGTGTTCGTGTCGGCCTTCAATCACGAGTTCGACGCGCATGCCTTCATCGCCGGAGTACCGAAAGAGCGCGTCGTGCAGTTCCACCTCGCCGGGCACGAGCACAACATGAGCCATATCGTCGATACGCACGATGCGCTCATCTGCGACGAGGTCTGGGATCTCTATCGCACGGCGCTCCGGCATTTCGGCCCCGTGTCGGCGATCATCGAACGCGACGATCACATTCCCCCGCTCGCAGAGCTCGTGGCGGAGCTCGATCAAGCGCGCGCCGTGGCCGCCGATGTGCTGGGTCGCATGCATGCTGCCGCCTGAGGTGCCGACGCTCGCGGATGTGCAGGCCCGTTTTCAGGCGGCGCTGGTCGATGGCGATGATGCCGTGCTGGCATTCATTCCGCCCAACTCGCGCACGTCGAGCCGTGTCCTTCTCGGTGTCTACCGGACCGCGTACGTGGCGCGGCTGGTCGAGGTGCTAGGGAACGCCTATCCCGTTCTCGCGGCGTACATGGGGGAGGACGCGTTCGCCTCGGCCGCGCGCCGTTACGTGGCGCTCTTTCCGTCCCGGACCGCGAACGCACGCTGGTATGGGGTTCGTGTGCCGGAGTTTCTGGCCGGGGAAAATTTCTCCGCGCGCGCGGAGCTCTGTGAGATTGCACTCCTCGAGCGGCAGCTCGATGCGGCCTTCGACGCCGTAGATGCGCCCGTGCTCGACCTTGCGGCGCTGGCCGCGTACCCCCCCGAGGCGTGGGGCGATCTCGTGTTCCGGCCGCATCCGTCGGTGGCGCTGCTCTCGCTTGCGAGCAACGCCTTCGAGATCTGGCGCGCGCTCAAGGACGGAGGCGAGGCGCCTCTCGCGCGCATCGCGGAGCCGCGCACGTTTCTCGTCTGGCGTCGAGCGGGGGTTCCGGCCGTGCGCGGGCTCGGAGCCGAGGAGCGGATGCTGTGGGCGGAGGCGGTGGGCGGGACAAGCTTCTCGGGCCTCGCCGAAATGGCCGCGACGTTCGATGATCCGGCGGGCGCGGCGATGCGCGTCGCGGGGTATCTCAACGTGTGGCTTGCCGATGGCCTCCTCAGCGAGGCGATGACCGCGTGGATGAATACCGATAGACTGGTCCGGTCGTCGGGCCACTCTTCACAAGGTTCATCCCATGCCAGTCAATCATGACCTCGCGAGCCTCGTCGCGCGTCTCCTCATTGCGCCGCTGTTCATTGTGTTCGGTTACGAGAAAATCACGGGCTATGCCGACTCGGTCGGCTACATGGAGGCCTACGGGCTGCCGGGCATCCTGTTGCCGCTCGCCATTGTGGCCGAACTGGGCGGCGGGCTTGCCATCCTGCTCGGGATTTTCTCGCGCTGGGCGGCGCTGGCGCTCGCGGGCTTCTGCATCGTTACCGCGCTGGTATTTCACACGGCGTGGTCGGGCGACGGCGGGCAGGGCCAGTTCATCAACTTCATGAAGAACATTGCGCTCGCCGGTGGGCTGCTGCTCCTGTTCATCAATGGGCCGGGGAAGTACGCGGTGAAGGATTGATTGTTCCCCTCTCCCCGCTTGCGGGGAGAGGGTTAGGGAGAGAGTGTTCAGATCGTTAGCGTGCCGGCCTTGGCGGCGGCGTAGCGCTCGCCGACGGCTTTCCAGCTCACGACATTCCACCAGGCCTTGAGGTAGTCGGCCCGCTTGTTCTGGTACTTCAGGTAATAGGCGTGCTCCCAGACGTCGTTGCCGAGGAGGGCGCGGCCGCCCTGCATCAAGGGCGTGTCCTGGTTGGGCTTCGAGACCAACGCCAGCTTGCCGCCCTTGTCGACGGTGACGAACACCCAGCCGGAGCCAAAGACCTTCGTCCCAGCGGTGTTGAAGTCCGCCTGCAGCTTCTCGAGGCCGCCGAGATCGGCGTCGATGGCGGCCTTCAGCTCGCCCTCGGGTCCGGGGCCGCCGGGGGCGCCCATGATCTGCCAGAACATGGAGTGATTGGCGTGGCCACCGCCATTGTTTCGGACGGCGGCGCGGATCGCTTCGGGGACGTCGTCCAGCTTGGCCAGAATCTCCTCCAGCGGCAGCTTGGCGAGATCGCCATGGTCGGCGAGGGCCTTGTTGAGGTTCGTCACATAGGCGGCGTGATGCTTGTCGTGGTGGAGGCCCATGGTCGTTGCGTCGATATGCGGCTCGAGCGCGGCTGGATCATAGGGGAGCGGAGGCAGGGTGAAAGGGCCCGAGGGCGCGGCATCGCCGGCCCAGGCCCAGCCGGCGGCAAAGGCCGGGACGGAGGCTGCGAGGGCGGCCACACCGGTGGCACGCAGGACGTCACGGCGGTCTAATGATGGCATCGGAGGTCTCCGTTAGAGTCTTTAATGAGACCGATGATTCACGCTTCGGACTGATAGGGTTCGAAGCGATCATGGTCTAAGCGACTGTTGTGGCGTCAGAACTCGTTCCAGCGATATATAGCTTCTCCCATCGGCAACGCCAGATGCGGCACGAAAGTTCGGAGCGGACGATCACGAATGGGCCTCAGGCTCGACAAGGCGCTTCTCCTGCGGGGTCTCGTGCCGACGCGCTCGCGGGCGCGCGATCTCATTGTGCGCGGGGCCGTCAGCGTGGGGGATGCGGTCGAGACGAAGCCCGGTGCGCTGGTGGCGGAGGACGCCCCAATCGCCGTCTCGGAACCGTCCGACTACGTGTCACGCGGCGCGCTGAAGCTCGCGGCGGCGCTGGCGGCGTTCGGGTTCGAAGCGGCGGGGCGCGTGGCGCTCGATGTCGGGGCCTCCACGGGCGGTTTTACGGAGGTGCTTTTGCGCGAGGGCGCCGCGCACGTGTTCGCCGTCGATGTGGGGCGCGATCAACTGCATGCGCGGCTCCGCGCCGATCCGTGCGTGACGTCGCTCGAAGGCCGCGACGTGCGCGACCTTTCGGAGCGGGACATCCCGCGGCGCGTCAATGCCATCGTCGCCGACGTGAGCTTCATCTCGCTCGAGAAGGCCTTGCCGGCGGCGCTTCGCTTCGCCGATTCCGGTGCGTGGCTGGTCGCGCTGGTGAAACCGCAATTCGAGGCGGGACGTGAGGCGGTGGGGAAAGGCGGCATCGTGCGGGACGCGGCCGTGCGCGCGGCGCAGGTCGACAAGATCGCGACGTGGATCGGCGGTCTCGGTGGGTGGCGCGTCGTGGGCTACATCTCCTCGCCCATTGAGGGCGGCTCGGGCAACCAGGAGTTCCTGATCGGGGCCGCATTCGATGGTTGAGAGCTCAGAGGTCATCATAGAGCGGATCGGCGCCCAGGGTGACGGCGTGGCGATGCACGGCGGCGAGGCGGTCTACGTGCCGTTCGCGCTCCCCGGCGAGCGCTGGCACGTCGGGACCGGGGACGCCGTGCGCCTCGCCGATAGCCCGGAGCGGGTGGCACCGATCTGCCGCCATTTCCTGCGATGTGGCGGCTGCCTTGCGCAGCACATGTCGCCTGATCTCTACCGCGCCTGGAAGCGTGATCTCGTGGTCGAGGCGTTCCGGCATCGCGGGATCGCAGCGGACGTGCAGCCTCTCGAGGTGGTGCGCGCCGGATCGCGGCGTCGCGCGTTTCTCGGCGTCGAACGGCGCGGGGCGGAGGTGATCATCGGTTTTCGCGAAGAGGGGCAGCACACGCTGGTCGATCTCGTGGAATGCCCGGTGCTCGATGCCGCCATCGTCGCCGCGGTGCCGGGGTTCAGGATGCTCGCGCGCATCGTGATGGCGGATCGCGCCGGCGGGCGCCTGGTGGTGACGAAACTCGACCACGGCCTCGACGTGGCGTTCGACAACGGGCGTCGCGACCTCTCGCCTCACGAGCAGGCCGAGGCGGCCCGCGTTGCGCGCGAGGTGCGGCTCGTGCGCCTGGTCGTCGCCGGGCAGCCGATCATGGTGGCCGAGGCCCCGGCGGTGACCATCGGCGGGGTGGCGGTCGAGGTGGAGCCGTCGGTGTTTCTGCAGGCGGTGCCCGACGCGGAGCGGCTGCTCGCGGACTTCTGCGTCGCGTCGCTGCCGAAATCCGCAAAGGAGGTCGCGGACCTCTTCTCGGGCGTCGGGACGTTCACGCTGCCGCTGGCTCGGCGGGCGAAAGTCGCCGCCTTCGACAGCGACAAGCGGGCGATCGCGGCGCTCTCAGGGGCCGTGCGTCATGCGCAGGGCCTGAAGCCCGTGACAGCCGTGGTGCGGGATCTCTTTCGCGATCCGCTGTCGGTGCGCGAGCTCAACCTCTTCGACGCGGTGGTGCTCGATCCGCCGCGCGCGGGCGCCCAGGAGCAGGCCGAGCGGCTGGCCCGGTCGAAGGTCGCGACCGTGATCGCGGTGTCGTGCAACCCGGCGACGCTCGCCCGCGATGCGCGCGTGCTGATCGATGGCGGCTACCGCATGGGGCCGGTTCGGGCGATCGACCAGTTTCTTTACTCAGCCCACGTCGAGGCGGCCGTGATGTTCCGGCGCTAGAATACGATGCTCGCGTCTCCGCTCTTGGGGGCAGACACGCGCCGAAGGATGATCTGACGGCGGACGGCGAATCAGCCCGCGGCGACCTTGGCCTTGGCGGTGCGGGCCTTGCCGGAGAGCTTCTTCAGGCGCTTGCGGGCGGCAGCGGTGTTGCCCTGGATGCGGGTCGCCTTGGGACGCGGAATGGCGCGACGCGCCTTCTTTTTCTGAATCTCGACCTTGCGGTGATGACGGGCGGTCATGGGGGATTGTCCTTTGAAAGCCGGGCCTTCAGCCCGTGCACCGGTCCATGGCGCCTCGTCTAAGCGATCTCCGGCCGGGAGGCAAGCCGGAGGCGCCGTGTTTACGGCCCGAACCCCCGTCCACATGCCGGCAAAATGCTGTCACAGGGCTGCAACATGACAGATATAGTCGGGGCCGGATGACATAAGCTTATGCGGGGGAATGCAAATGACGGGAGCAGCGGAAGCGCACGTCGAGGCCGAGGAAGCCTTGCATGGACGGCGCAACCATCGCCTCGCCGAGGCTGTTCACCGGTACGGCGCCGCAAGCCGCAAGGGGCTCGAGGAGCGGTTTTTCACCTGGGCCTTCTCCGGCCTCGTCTATCCCCAGATCTGGGAAGACCCGGCCGTCGATCTCGAGGCCATGGCGCTCAAGCCCGGCCAGGCCGTGGCGGCGATCGCCTCGGGCGGCTGCAACGTGCTCTCCTATGTCACGGCGGAGGATGTGCGCGTCACCGCGCTCGATCTCAACCCGGCGCACGTGGCGCTGAACAAGCTCAAGCTCGCGGCTGTCGCGCACGCGCCCGACTACGACACGTTCGCCCGCTTCTTCGTGTCGGCCGTGGATCGTGAGACGGCCACGATCTACGACGAGCTTCTCGCGCCGCACCTCGACGCCACGACGCGTACCTATTGGGAAGGCCGCGACATGCTGGGCCGCCGGCGCATCAGCTATTTCGCGCGCCGCTTCTACCGGCAGGGCCTGCTCGGCACCTTCATCACCATGGGGCATCTGATCGCGCGCGCGCATGGACGTGATCCGGCCAAGCTTCTCAAAGCGAAGTCGCGCACCGAGCAGGAGGAACTCTTCAAATCGGAGCTGGCGCCGCTGTTCGACATGGCGCACATGCGCTGGCTGATGAGCAAGCCGGCGTCGCTGTTCGGACTCGGCATTCCGCCCTCGCAGTACGACGCGCTCAAGGGCGACGCGCCGCACATGGCGGAGGTGCTGAAAGCGCGCCTCGCGCGGCTCTCCTACGGCTTCGATCTCAACGACAACTACTTCGCCTGGCAGGCCTTCGGGCGCGGGTACAAAGCGGGCGGCGACGGACCGCTGCCGCCGTACCTCGAGCGCGGCAACTGGGAGACGCTGAAAGCTCGCGCGGGCAACGTCAGCGTCGTACATGCGAAGTTCGACGAGCACCTCGCGCGCTTCGAGGCGCCGACCTACGACGCCTACGTGCTGCTCGACGCGCAGGACTGGATGACCGACGAGCAGCTGACGACGCTGTGGAGCGAGATCGTGCGCACCGCCAAGCCCGGCGCGCGGGTGATCTTCCGCACGGCCGGCGAGGACACCATCCTGCCCGGCCGCGTGCCGCACGCGATCCTCTCGCGCTTCAGCTACGACGCCGAGCGGAGCCGGGCGTTCACGCTCAGGGATCGCTCGTCGATCTACGGCGGCTTCCACCTCTACACGCTCGAGGGCTGAGCTTGGCCAGCGCGAAGCCGGTGACGGATGCCGCCTCGGAGATGGATGCCATCTACCGGGTGCAGCGGCACATCTACGATGCCTCCCGCAAGTATTACCTGCTCGGCCGCGATGGCCTTCTCGACGCGCTCGTTCCGTCCGAGGGCGGCACGGTGCTCGAGGTCGGCTGCGGGACGGGGCGCAACCTGATCCTGGCGGCGGAGCGCTATCCGTCGGCGCGCCTGTTCGGGGTCGACGTGTCGAACGCCATGCTGCAAACGGCGGCCACCTCGATCGAGCGGGCGGGTCTCGCGGATCGCATCACACTGAAACAAGGCGATGCGGCGCTGCTCGACACGCAGGCGCTGTTCGGCACGGCCGGCTTCGACCGCGTGTTCGTCTCCTATGCGCTGTCGATGATCCCGCCGTGGCGGGAGGCGCTCGTGCGCGCGTTCGCGGCCGTGGCGCCGGGCGGGGCGCTGCACATCGTCGACTTCGGCGAGCAGAGCCAACTGCCGCTGGCGTTTCGCGCGGGTCTTAGGGCGTGGCTCAAGAAATTCTCGGTCTACCCACGCGCGGAGCTCGAGAAGGAGCTCCGCCGCATCGCGGCCGAGACCGGCGCCGAGCTCACGTTCGCGCGTCCGTTCCGCGATTATGCCTGCACGGCCGTGCTCAAGAAGGCGGCCACATAGTTCAAGGCAGCGTCCGACTCAGGCGACGATCTTGCCGATCAGGAAGGCGGGCAGGATCAGCGCGAGCGACCACAGCAGCGCCGAGACGATGCTGGCGCTGACGAAAGCCAGCATAGGCCGCTCGAGCGTACCGCTCTCGAGCGGCACGAGCCCCCGGTTGAAGCCCTGGAACTTGCTCAGGATGAGACTCACGGGGCCGTGCGATTCCACGAAGGCGCGGGCGTCCGCGTGCTGCTTCTTGGTGGCGCAGAACGGCCATGTGGTCACGAGGCGGTTCTCGGTGTGCATGACGCCCTTGTAGTAGGCGTAGAAGTCGCCGACGAAGGCACCGGCCGCCATGGCGAACAGGATCAGCGAGATGTTGCCATTGCCGAGCATCATGAGAGTGGCCAGTCCAAACACGAGCAGCAGCGTCGGGACGAACAGGATGGGGCGCGGGATGCTGTTGGCCATGGCGAGGAAGAACAGCACCATCGCAACCTTGTACTCGTTGGCGGTGAGGAAGGCGATCACATCGTCCTTGAAGGCCACGAGGTAGAAGGCCGGACCGATGACGCCGGTCGCCCAGATGAAGGCGGAGAGCACGTTGGCGATCTGGAAGGGCAGCTCGCGCATGCGGAACATGCCGGCGACGACCGGGATCACGGCGCGCACGGGGCCGAAGAAGTGGCCGAGAAAGACACCGAAGGCGCCGTAGGTCTCGAAGAACTCCTGCGACTGGGTGATCAGGTGCGGCCGCGTGGAGAAGGGCCAGATCTTGTGCACGCTGTCCTTGAAGTAGCGTCCGATCCAGAACGACACCGCATAGCCGAGCGATCCGCCAATGCCGGCCCAGACGATGGCCGGCATCAATATGCGCGCCTCGATCCCGCTCGCGGCCAGCAGCGCCGCGATGCCGGCGAGGATGGCGGTTCCGGGGACCAGGAGGGAGAGAAAGCAGACGCTCTCCCCGAAGGCGACGGCGAAGGCGATCGGACCGGCCCAGTTCTCGTGCTCGCGGACGAAGGACACGACAGACTCGACCACTGCTTCCAATGCCATCACGACGTCTTTCTTGTCAGAAGGGCCACGACACGGGGCCCACGGATGTCAGCAAGCCCCGGCTTCGAAGCTGAGGCGCAGTTTGGCGAGCCTTAGCTGGTCTTGCAACGACGATTGATTTCGTTCTGCAATTCGCGCCCGACCTCGCCGGCGAGCATGACGCTGCGCGACGCCTGGGCGGGTGTCAGGCGGGTGCCGAGGCTCGCGACGCTGTGCTTGGCGGTGTCGGCCTCCAGCTTGCCGCGCTTCAGCTCATCGCAGGACAGCTCTTTCTTCTTGGTCTTGAAGGCAAAGAGGCGCACGCCGGAGGCATAGGCCTCCGGGGTCGGCGGCTCGTTGACCCAGCTCCGCGATTTGTCATCGACCATGTGGCGCAACGTGACCTGCCGGCGCTGGATGCATTCCGGGCTGTCGTCCACGCAGCCGAGGCCGGCGCGCGCGCCTATTTCCGGTCCCGGGCCGATGGCGCACGCACCGAGGCAGCCGCTCAGGCCCAGGAAGCCGGCCACCAGGGCCAGGTTCGCCGCACTCGCTGCGGCGTGGCGCACGCTCATCTCTAGCCTCTTGTTATCCCCGCCGTGAGCCAATAGAAGGCGGCCGTGGCACGGTCAAGGCGGCTTCGGCGCGGGCCTGTGCGCGCACCGATGCGCCGGCTCGGGCCCTGTGCAATAGTCAATCTCTTCATGGAGTTGTCCGCATGGTGCAAGGCATCCGTGTGCATGAGGTGGGCGGCCCCGAGCGGCTTCTCTGGGAGGAGATCGAGGTCGGATCGCCGGGGCCGGGGCAGGTGCGAATCAAACAGCGCGCGGCCGGCCTCAACTACATCGACGTCTATCATCGCACCGGTCTCTATCCGCTGGCGCTGCCGGCCGTGATCGGAATGGAGGGGGCGGGCGACGTGGTCGCGGTCGGCGCCGGCGTGACGTCGCTCGCGATCGGCGACCGGGTGGCCTACGGGAGCGTACTCGGCGGCTATGCCGAGGAGCGCCTCATCGCCGCCGACCGGCTCGTGAAACTTCCCGACACGATCTCCTACGAAACCGCGGCGGCGATGATGCTGGCCGGCATGACCGCGCGTTATCTCCTGCGCGAGACCTACAACGTGGGGCCAGGCACGGTGCTGCTGCTCCACGCCGCCGCCGGTGGAGTCGGGCTCATCGCCTGCCAGTGGGCGAAGGCGCTCGGCGCGACGCTGATCGGCACGGTCAGCACGGACGAAAAGGCGGCGCTTGCGCGGGAGCACGGCGCGGCGCACGTCATCGTCACGTCGCGCGAGGATTTCGTTGCCCGCGTGCGCGAGATCACGGACGGGGCGGGCTGCCATGTGGTTTACGACGGCGTGGGCCGCGACACCTACCGCGGCTCGCTCGATTGCCTGAGGCCGCGCGGGCTGTGGGTCAGCTTCGGCAATGCGTCGGGACCCGTTCCGCCGTTCGAGCTGACGATGCTCAAGGGGTCGCTGTTCGCGACGCGCCCGTCACTCATGGCCTATACGGCGACGCACGAGGAGCTCGCGGCCAACGCCGCCGATTTGTTCAAGATGGTGGAGAGCGGCGCCATCAAGATCGCCATTCATCAGACATTCCCGCTCAGGGAGGCCGCAGCGGCGCATGTCGCCCTTGAAGCGCGCCGCACGACAGGCTCTACGGTGCTCACGATCTGACGAAGCGGTCTTTTTCTGCGCACCGATTCACGTCGCGCCTGGTAGGCGGCGCGACGATCGGGGCGACAGGGGTCCGAAGCGATATGGTTTAGGGAAACCCAAGTGGCACAACATCCGATCGACTTCTATTTCTGGCCGACGCCCAACGGGCACAAGATCCGCATCATGCTGGAGGAATGCGGGCTCCCCTACCGGATCAAGCCTGTCGACATCGGCAAGGGCGACCAGTTCAAGCCCCGCTACCTCAAGATCTCGCCCAACAACAAGATGCCGGCGATCGTCGATCCCGACGGTCCGGGAGGCGAGCCCATCTCGGTCTTCGAGAGTGGCGCGATCCTGCAGTACCTCGGCCGCAAGACGCGCAAGCTCTATCCGCGCGACGAGAGGGCGCGCGTCGCGGTCGACGAGTGGCTGTTCTGGCAGGTGGCAGGGCTCGGGCCCATGGCCGGGCAGGCGCACCATTTCCGCCATTACGCGCCCGAGAAGGTGGCCTACGGAATCGAGCGCTACACCAAGGAGGTCACGCGGCTTTACGGCGTGCTCGACAAGCGGCTCAAGGGGCGGAGCTTCATCGCCGGCGACTACTCGATTGCCGATATCGCCTCCTACCCGTGGCTTCTCCACTGGCAGCGGCAGGGGCAGGTGATCGACAACTTTCCACGCATCAAGGCCTGGCTCAAGCGGCTCTCCGAGCGCGAGGGTGTCGCGCGGGGCATGTCGACGGCCCTCAAGTGAGGTGGCGGTCGCAATCTCCGGGCATGGTTAGCGCAAGGTTTCCCAACTCGTTAAGGTTTGATTTTGGGCTGGCCGGAAGCCGCGCAAACGGCTCGAAACGAGTCGCGACGGAACCGGATTTTCGCAAAGCCCCTGTTCCCTAGTTTACCGCTTGTCATGGCGGAAGGCCCTATCGTCCCCGTCGTGAAGCCCATTTTCCCGGCCTGCGAAAGCGAACGGGACTTGGTGCTCGCGATGACTGAACGGCCAGAGGTAAACAGGGATGGCACGATTTGATTTTTCAGCCGGCGTCTTGGTCGACGTCTCGGCGCCGGGAGGCGGGGCGGATGCTCTGTTCGAGCTCGGTCTCATGTACTGCGCGGGACGCGACGTCGAGATGAACCTCGTCGAGGCGCACAAATACTTCAATCTTGCGGCCATGCGCGGCAACGACGAGGCCAAGACCTACCGCCTCGAGATCTCGCGCGAGATGACCAAAAAAGAAATCGCGGCCGCCCAGAAGAGCGCCCGCGAGTGGTTGAGGCTGCACTAGGCCGTTCCGCCTATAGGCGGAACGGACTTCGGCTCATGCGACGTCGCCGGTCTCCAGGCGCGCGGCGTTCTGCACCGCCTTCTGCACCTTCTCGAACGCGCGAACCTCGATCTGGCGAATGCGCTCGCGCGAGACGCCGAACTCGGTCGACAGCTCCTCGAGCGTGATCGGATCCTCGGCAAGACGGCGGGCCTCGAAGATGCGCCGCTCGCGCTCGTTCAGGCTCGACAGCGCGTCGCTCAAGTAGGACTTGCGCCGGCCGAGCTCCTCGGTCTCGACGAGCCGATCCTCCTGATCGGGCGTGTCGTCCACCAGCCAGTCCTGCCACTCGCCGGATTCGGAGTCGGCTCGCACAGGTGCATTCAGCGACGAGTCGCCGCCGAGGCGGCGGTTCATCGAGACGACATCCTCCTCCGAGACGCCGAACTTCTTGGCGATCGACTTCACATGCTCGGGCTTGAGGTCGCCCTCCTCGAGCGCCTGCAGCTGGCTCTTGGCGCGGCGCAGATTGAAGAAAAGCTTCTTCTGGGCCGCGGTGGTGCCCATCTTCACGAGGCTCCACGAGCGCAGGATGTACTCCTGGATCGAGGCGCGGATCCACCACATGGCATAGGTTGCGAGGCGGAAGCCGCGCTCGGGCTCGAAGCGCTTCACGGCCTGCATGAGGCCGACGTTGCCCTCCGAGATGACCTCGCCAATCGGCAGGCCGTAGCCGCGGTAGCCCATGGCGATGCGCGCGACGAGACGCAGGTGCGACGTGATCAGCTCCTGGGCCGCCTCACGATCGCCGTGCTCGCGCCAGCGCTTGGCCAGCATGTATTCCTGGTTTGGCTCCAGCATCGGGAACCTGCGGATCTCCTCGAGATAGCGAGAGAGACCACCGGAGCCGGCAGCAATGCTCGGAAGTGTCTTTGCGGTTGCCATTTCCTTCATACGCTCTGCCGGACTTGACCGGTCAGATTACGCTCCCCATGTTCCGTCTGACGGCGAACTTCTCGCCGACAGGCCGCTCCTGCCGATACCGGCGAGGGAGCGGAGTTTGCCCGACCACCACTCGGCACGTTCCGGCGGGTTTCTTCCGCCTGAGTGGCGCTTGCGTGTGTCTGGCTTTGATACGTTTTAATCCAACGCTTGGATTAGCCGGCGGTTTCGCCGCTCTCATAATTTACGTAATCCTACCGCCGAATCCGTCGCACACCCAAATTACCGTTTGGAAACGTTGCGCTTTGGGAGTGTCGCGCGTGCGGGCCTCGCGGGCGGCTCCGCTGCTTTCAGGGCGTCGTAAAGCGTTTCCATGTCGGTCGGTCGCGGACTTGTGAAGTGGAGTGAGCGGCGCGTCACCGGGTGCTCGAAGCCGAGCTCCGCGGCGTGAAGGGCCTGTCGACCCAGGTTTTGCAGGGCTTTTGATGCGCTCTCGGACAGACGCCGTGCGCTCGCCTTGTGGCTCGCGCCGTAGACTTCATCGCCCATGACAGGGTGACCGAGATGCGCAAGGTGCACGCGGATCTGATGCGTGCGCCCGGTCTCGAGCGCGAGGCGCAGGCGGGACGCGAGCGGTTTACCGTCAATTCCTGCGAAGGACTCCACGACCTCGAAATGCGTCACCGCGCGCCGGCCATGTTCGCCGCGCATGACGGCCATGCGCGTCCGGTTGGTGGGGCTGCGGCCGACGTTGGCATCGATGGCGCCGGATGCCCGTCTCGGGGTTCCCCATACGAAGGCTTCGTAGGTGCGCACGAGCCGACCGTCCGCGCCGTGGGATGCGAATTGCTCGGAGAGGCCGCGGTGCGCGGCGTCGGACTTGGCGATCACGAGAAGACCCGAGGTGTCCTTGTCGAGCCGGTGCACGATGCCGGGCCGGCGCACGCCGCCGATGCCGGAGAGCTCGTCACCGCAGTGGGCGATCAGGGCGTTGACGAGCGTGCCCTGCGCGTGACCCGCCGCGGGGTGCACGACGAGGCCCGCCGGCTTGTCGATGACGAGCAGGTGCTTGTCCTCGTAGACGATGGCGAGCGGCAGCGCCTCAGCCGCGGGATCGGCCGGCGCGGGCGGCGGAACGTCGACGGTGAAGGTCTGGCCGGCCTTGACTTTGAGGCCCGGGTCGGAGACGGGCCCGGCCGTCCCCGTGACATGTCCTTGGCGAATGAGCGCCTGGATGCGGGCGCGGCTCAGGGCGGTGATGCTCCGGGAGAGAAAACGGTCGAGCCGGGTGCCGGCGTCCTCCGCTTCCGCAGTCACCCGCTGCGGGCCGACGAGCTGCTCGGGCGCCTCGATGTTTTCCTCGTCGCCCTCGTCATCGCCAGTCACTGCCGCTGCACCCGTTCCGCCTCTCTCGCCGCCGCTGCGGGACCATAGCATGTGGCGGGAACGACCGGAGAAGATCGGCCTTGATCGGGGGCACGGCGTCTCCTATACGTGCGTCCTTCGGAGAGCAGCCCCGTTCGTCTAGTGGCCTAGGACACCAGCCTCTCACGTTGGTAACAGGGGTTCGAGTCCCCTACGGGGCGCCAGAAATATTAACAAAACCAATGCCATATTAACGAGTGGGGCATGTCCTGGACATGCGCCCCTTCCCGCTTTCGGGCGCGCCGCTCGCATCCTGGAGCGGCGACGAGAGATCGGGTGACGAGCCATCGAGCTGCGTCGCCGCCAACATGTCAGCGCAGCGGCATGACCTTCAGCCAGGTGGGTCGCCCCCTCCTCGATCACACACTCAACTGTCTCGGAGATCCTGACGACGGACACCTCACTAGAACAACGCCAGCTTCCTCGCATTGGCCTTCCACTCGATCAGCCGACCCGCAGCCTGATCCTTGTTCGACTTGGCGGCGGTATCGAGCATCAGCCCCAGTGCAGCGACAATTCCGACCGTCGATTCCAGAAATAGTCCGGTCCTGGAAGGGGCGTAGATCGCAGCGTCCGAGATGTCCCGGCTCCAGTGGCAATACTCGTCAGACACGACGATCACTGCACGCCCCTGAGCCTTTGCCAGCCGGGCGAGCTTAACGGACTCCGCTGCGTAGGGCACGACGTCAACGAGCACCAGACAGGTTCGCGAAGCGACCTTCAGCTCGGGCTCAATCCACTCACCCAGCATGCTGTCATGCGGCGATAGATAGTGGACATTGCGCCGGGCAAGGCCCAGACGTCGCGCGAAGTCTTCGGTAATTCCTCGCACAGACTGGAAACCGGTTGCGAACACAGCATCCGATGCCGACAGCAGACGCACGATGGTTTCCCAGTTCTTCCCCTGCGTCTGCGCGAATACGCTGGTGAGCGCCTGCACTTCCGCTTCATGCGTCTTGGCGTAGCGCTCGGGCACCTCAGCGTCGGCGACGAACGAGGCCGTCGCGACGGAGTAGTGTTCCCGCAGGAGCTGCTTGAGGCCCTTCATGCCGTCGCAGCCGAGCCTGCGGAGCAGGCGCCCGACAGTCACCTCGGAGACGCCGACCTTGTCCGCGAGCGATTTGCCCGTTTCCAGCCCCAGCGACGACAGGTTCAGGCTGATGAACTGTCCAAGCCGCGCCTCCTGCCGCGGCAACCGCGGCAACTCCTGCTGCAACCTGGCTACGAACTCATCGAAGCTTGCCTGAGGAAACGATGCGAATCCGGCTTCCATCTCTCACCACGACAGAAAAATAACGTTTGACAGAAATGTCATTATTCAATCCCCTGTCAATGCAAAAGCGCGTTTGCGGTGAACACCGCGCGTGCGAACACGGGATCGAAATGGTGCATGACATGATCAGGAAATGTCTCAGAGCAGCCGTTGTGGCAACGACGCTGGCGTCGGCGGTCAGTGCCTCCAACGCCCAGGAGCTCAACCTCTATAACTGGGGCGACTACATCAATCCCGAGGTGCTGACGAAGTTCACCGAGGAGACCGGCATCAAGGTCAAACTCGACACCTACGGGTCCAACGAGGAGATGCTGGCCAAGATCCAGGCCGGGGCGACCGGCTACGACATCGTCTTCCCGTCGGTCCACATGCACGACATCATGTTCCAGTTGGGCCTCCTGGCGAAGACCGACATCGGCAGCGACCCGGCTTTCCAGAACATCGACCCGCAATTCATCCGGGCGAAGACCGATCCGCATGCGGAGTACTGTCTCCCTTACGCCTGGGGCACCGTCGGCATCGTCTACAACAAGAAACTCGTCGACAAGATGGAGGGCTGGGAAGATCTCTTCGCGCTCGCCGCAAGCGGCAAAAAAATCATTCTTCTCGACGACCTGCGCGAGACGATCGGCATCGGCCACATCATGCTGGGAACCCCGGTCAACTCGGTCGACGAGGCGCAGATCAAGGCGGCGGCGGACTACATCCTGGCACGCCGGAAGAACATCTCGGCCTTCACCTATGACAGTATCCCGCTGGTGCAGTCGGGCGACGTCGCCGCAGCGCAGTGGTATGTCGGCGCCAACATCTTCGTGCGCCAAGCGCCCGACGTGCTCGCCTACATCATCCCCAAGGAAGGGGCGACGATGTACCAGGAGGATATCTGTGTGCTCGCCAGCGCGCCCAACCAGGACAATGCAAAGAAGTTCCTGCAGTTCTATCTGAGGCCCGAGATCGCGGCCCTCAATGTGACGCAGCAGCTCAACGGCACGCCCAACATTCCGGCGCGCAAGCTGATCCCCGCCGACATCGTGGGCAACCCCAACATCTATCCGCCGCAGAGCGTCCTCGACAAACTGCAGATCTTCGTCGATCTCGGCCGCGACCTGCAGCTCTACAACAGCGAGTGGACGCGCATTAAGACCGCCCAGTAACGGGTTGACCGGCACATCCGACATGCAGCGCCTTGCTGTGGCGCTGTATGCCGCCCTGGACGGCAGCATGAACGACATATTGCGGATCGAGAATGCCTCCAAGAGCTACCACGCCCCCGAGGGCGGCCTGGTACAGGCCCTCGACAATGTTTCTCTTTCGGTGCGGCGCAACGAATTCCTGACCCTGCTGGGTCCGTCGGGCTGCGGCAAGACCACCCTCCTGAGAGCAGTGAGCGGCTTCGAAGCTCTCACATCGGGGGAAATCTTCATCGACGGCCGTCCGATGGGCAGCCTGTCGCCCCATCGTCGGCCGGTGAATACGGTTTTCCAGCGCTATGCGCTCTTTCCCCACCTGACCGTAGCCCGAAACGTCTCCTACAGCCTCGAGATCAGCGGCGTCGGCAAGGCCGAGGTCGAGACGCGCGTCGGGCAAATGCTGGACCTTGTTGGGCTCACCGGCATGGGCCCACGCAGGATCGGCCAGCTTTCCGGCGGACAGCAGCAGCGCGTGGCCCTCGCCCGCGCGCTGATCGCGCGCCCCAAGATCCTGCTACTCGACGAACCCCTGTCGGCGCTCGACAAGAATCTCCGTCATCGCATGCAGCAGGAGCTCAAGCGGCTCCAGCACGAGCTTGGCATTTCCTTCATCTTCGTGACGCATGACCAGGAGGAGGCCCTGGTCATGTCGGACCGCATCGCGGTGCTCAATGGCGGACGCGTACAGCAGCTCGACACGCCCGAAGCTCTCTATCGGCGTCCGTCCAACGCGTTCGTCGCGCGGTTCGTCGGCGAGAGCAATCTGCTTGCCGGCATGGTCGTGGCGAGCGATGGCGAGCGCTGCACCGTGAGACTCGACGGCGGCGCCGTCATCGAGGACTGCCGCAATCCCGGCCTTGCGAAAGGCGATGCCGTGCAGGTTCTCATCCGGCCGGAATCGATTGTCGAAACTGCCGAGACGACGGAGAGCGGACACCAGATCACCGGAACGATCAGCGAGAGCTACTTTATTGGCGCCGACTATCATGTCGTCGTCGAGCGGGGTGAGCTTCCAGCGATCCGCGCGACACTGCGGGCCGGGACCGACACCTCGCGGCTCGCGGCGGGCCAAACCGCGACATTGTTCGTACCGAACAGCGCCGCGCATCTGCTCCGCAGCGGGAGCGCCGACATATGAGCGGCACCGAGCAGCACGCGAAGCGGCGCACGAAGATCCTGCTGGCCGCGCTCCTTGTCGGGCCGACACTGTTCCTTGTGGTGTTCTTCCTCATCCCGCTCACCATCATGCTCGTCTATTCATGGCTGACTCCTGGCGTCTATGGCGGCGTCGAATGGACGTTCTCGCACCTCAACTACGGACGCATCCTGGGATGGGCGAACACGCGCTACGAGAAGTTCGATCCGACCTATCTCGCAATCTTCTTCCAATCGGTCCGTCTCGCCGCCACCACGGTGCTGGCAAGCCTGATCGTATGCTACCCCGCGGCCTTCTGGGTCGCGCGCATGCCCGAGAAGAGGCGGCAATTCTTCATCTTCCTCATCACCCTGCCATTCTTCATCAGCCTCATCGTGCGCCTCTTCGCTTGGGTGCTGATCCTGCGCCCGACCGGCTTTCTCAATCAGGCGCTAATGGGGCTCGGCCTGATCGGCCAGCCGCTCGAGATCATCTACACCGACGTCGCCGTGATCATCGGCATGACCTATGTGTTCATTCCGTTCATGTTCCTGCCGCTCTATGCGAGCATCGAAAAGCTCGATGAAAGCCTCATCGAGGCCTCTCAGGATCTCGGTGCGAACCGCATCCAGACGTTCCTTCGCGTCGTCCTGCCCCAGACGCTTCCCGGCATCATCGGCGGCTCGATCATCGTCTTCATTCCGAGCCTCGGAAACTTCATTGTGCCCTCGGTGCTCGGCGGCGCAAAGGTGGTGATGACCGGAAATCTGATCGAGCAGCAATTCCTCTCGGCGCGGAACTGGCCGTTCGGCGCCGCGCTCGGAATGATCGTGATGACCGCGGTGTTGGTGCTGCTCCTCCTCTATGTCCGTGCTGTATCGCGTGAAGACCGCCAGGGCGTGACACTGCCCGTTGCGCATGGAGGAGCCAAGTGATGCGCAGGACGAGTTGGGCACGCGCCATTCTCTCGGCCTACGGCTGGCTGTTCCTCGCCTTCATCTATGCGCCGATCCTGCTCATCGTCGTCTTCTCGTTCAACTCCAACCCGGTCAACATGATGATCTGGCAGGAGTTCACGCTCGACTGGTATCGAACGATCTTCGGCTTTCCGACCAAGCTGAACGAGCTCACGCTCTACGTCGAGTCCACCGACCAGCTCTACAAGGCCGTCTTCAACAGCCTGAGGGTGGCCGTCACGACCACGCTCATTTCGACGGTGCTCGGCACAGCCGTGGCCCTCGCCGTCGCGCGCTTCCGGTTCCGGCTGCGCAGCTTCTTTCGCGCGCTGATGTTCATGCCGATGATCATGCCCGACATCATCCTCGGGATCGCCCTGCTCATCTTCTTCGTGTCGTTCGGGTTCGGGCTAGGCCTGCATACGATCATCATCGGGCACACGACCTTCCTGACCAGCTATGTCTTCATCGTCGTCAGCGCACGGCTCGCCGACATGGATCAAAGCCTTGAAGAAGCGTCCGCCGATCTCGGTGCCGATGGCTGGACGACATTCCGGCGGGTGACGCTGCCCATGATCGCCCCTGGCGTGGTCGGCGGCGCGATGCTCGCCTTCATCATCTCAATGGACGATCTGGTGATCACCTATTTCATCTCGGGGGTCGATTCGACAACCCTGCCGGTGCACATCTACGGAATGCTCCGGCGCGGCATCAAGCCGGAGATCAATGCCATCGCCACGGTCATGCTCGTGTTCTCCTTCGCCGTCGCGTCGATCGGGCTTTATCTGAGGTCGCGCAAGAGATGAGCCAATTGAAGCGCAAGCCGCGCGCGCGCGACCTGGGCATCGACGTGCCGGGCATACCCGGCGCCCACAATGCCATGACCGATGTCAAAGGGGTGCTGGTCGGCTACGAGACGCTCTCGTCCTATGCCGATCCCACCCTCTCCACCAACGGCCTCCCGGTGCTGACGGGGGTGACGGCAATCCTTCCGCGCGGCAAAGATCCGGTGCCGCGCCCCGTCTGGGCCGGTCTCCATGTCCTCAACGGGAATGGTGAAATGACGGGCAGCCACTGGATTCGCGACGCGGGCTATTTCGTCGGCCCGATCCTGCTCACCAATTCGCACAGCATTGGCGCCGCCCATGAGGGCGCCGTGCGGTGGATGATCGACACGTACCGCCGCGAGTGGGAGGCCAACCACCTCTGGGCCATGCCGGTCGTCGCCGAGACCTATGACGGCGTTCTCAACGACATCAACGGACTCCATGTTCGACCCGAGCACGCCCTCATGGCGATCGCGGATGCGTCGGCGCGTCCGCCGGCCGAGGGCAATGTCGGCGGCGGCGCGGGCATGATCTGCTACGAATTCAAGGGCGGGACCGGCACCGCCTCCCGTCTCCTCGACATCGATGGCAAGAGCTTCACGGTCGGCGTGCTCGTGCAGGCGAACCACGGCCTGCGCCCCTGGCTGCGCGTGCTCGGCCGCGCCGTCGGCGAAATGATGCCGGAAGATCGCATCCCCGGCCTCAAATCCGAACAGGGCTCGATCGTCGCGATCATCGCCACGGACCTGCCGCTCCTGCCCACTCAACTGAACCGGCTCGCACGGCGTGCCACTTTGGGCATCGGCCGCGGCGGTACGCCAGGCGGAAACAATTCCGGCGACATCTTCCTCGCCTTCAGCACCGCCAACGACCGCGACATTCCCCAACTGAGCGGGCCGTGGACGTCGGTCGATGCTGTCAACGATGAGTTGCTCGATCCGGTCTATCTAGCTGTTGTCGAAGCCGTCGAAGAAGCGGTGCTGAACGCGATGCTCGCGGCCGACGACGTCCCTACCGCGCGGCCGCGGGGCGGAGTGTGCCGCGCCATCGATCCGGACAGACTGGTGGCCTGCTTGAGGCAATCGCCGAAAGCAGCGGGCTGATAGTCCGCACGGCGCGATGGTGCCGTTGGTTTTTTGGCACGTCTTCCCGAAGCGCCGAATGCGTTTGGGGCGTTGATCCGCGTTTGCCTCGCAGCCAGTCGGCCGTGGGCTAGAAGTGGTAGCCGCGCTCGCCGTGCTCGGTGAGGTCGAGGCCCGCGCGCTCGCGATCCTTCGGCGGGCGCAGGCCGACCACGAGATCGACGAACTTGTAAATCACCGCCGAGACGACGCCCGACCAGACGAGGGTCAGCGCGACGGCCTTGGCCTGTGCCGTCATCTGTGCGGCCATGTCGTAGCCGACGACGATGCGACCGGGGTCCGAGACGTAGTCGGCAACGCCGGTGCCCCCCCAGGCCGGATTGACGAGCAGGCCCGTGCCGAGCGCGCCGATGACGCCACCGATGCAGTGCACGCCGAAGACGTCGAGGCTGTCGTCGTAGCCGAGGCGGCTTTTCACCCAGGTGCAGACGACATAGCCGGCGACGCCGCTCACGGCCCCGAGTACGAGGGCGCCCATGGGGCCCGAGAAGCCCGCGGCCGGCGTGACGGCCACGAGACCGATGACCATGCCGCTGATGAGGCCGAGGGTGGTCGGCTTGCCCTTGATCGCCCACTCGATGAAGGCCCATGCGAGGGCCGCCGTCGCCGTGGCGCCGAAGGTGTTGCCCATGGCAAGCGCCGCGGTGCCGGTGGCCTCGAGGTTCGAGCCGCAGTTGAAGCCGAACCAGCCGACCCACAGCAGGGCCGCACCGACCATGCTCAAGGTGAGGGAGTGCGGCGGCATGGGCTCGCGTCCGTAGCCCGAGCGCCGTCCGAGCATCAGGGCGCCGACGAGCCCGGCGATCCCGGCGTTGGTGTGGACGACGGTGCCGCCTGCGAAATCGATGGCGCCCCACTGGAATGCCAAGCCCGAATTGGCGATCAGGCCATGCAACACGGCGTCGGCCGCGAGCTTGGCGTCGGGCGTGGCGGTTGCCGCGGCCTGGGCCGCCGCGCTCATGGCATCGGGGCCCGGCCAATACCAGACCATGTGGGCGATGGGGCAATAGACGAAGGTCAGCCACAGCGCCATGAAGAGGAGGAGGGCGGAGAAGCGCATGCGCTCGGCGAAGGCGCCGACGATGAGCGCCGGCGTGATGGCCGCGAACGTCATCTGGAACCAGACGTAGGCGTACTCGGGGACGTGGACGTTGTGGGTGAAGGTGGCGGCGAGCGAGTCGGTGGTGATACCGGCGAGCAGCGCTTTCGAGAGGCCGCCGACGAAGGGGGCCGTGCGCGCGTCCTCTGTGAAGGCGAGGCTATAGCCGTAGAGCATCCATAGGATGCACACGAGGCACACCGTCGCGTAGACCTGCATCAGCGTGGCGAGCACGTTCTTGGTGCGCACGAGCCCGCAATAGAAGAGCGCGAGCCCCGGCACCGTCATGAGGAGCACGAGCACCGTCGAGATCATGAGGAAAGCCGTGTCGCCCTTGTCGGCCGCCGCGAGCGCGGACGGCGCCCACGTTGCCGCAAGAAGCATCGCGGTCAGTGCGGCGGCTCGTGACTTCATCATCGCGTGCGCTCCGGAGTCTGTGGACTGAGTTTCGCCGGCGCCAGTGCGGGCGTGCCGTTTCCCTATACAGACGAGCGACACAGCAATCCATGTGCCGATCGCGCGCGGCGGCGCGCGTCCCTGCGATTTGCTCATTAACGAAGAGCGTTTCGCCCAATCGCCGCGCGATTCCGTGCCAGGAGTTTGGGCGGCGTGCTCAATTGTCCGCCAACTGGAATAGACGACGCATTCGACGCGTTGAACTCCAAGACAACCCGTGCTGGTTTAATGCTAAGAGGCAATTCTCGGCCTTGGCGGGGCACGGCCGAATGAGTGTGAACACGAGAGTGCAGGCGCGTAACTCTGCCTGCGGGGATGGCCGCCATGGGACGCTCTGAAGAACCGAAGATGGACGAGCTCAAGAAGCTGCTTCGCCGTCTCGACGGGCTGGAGGGCAAGGGCCCCAACAAGGCGGCTCCCGACGTGGAGACGACGCAGCGCGGCTACGTGGGAGCGCTGCGCGGCACGCCTGTCGCGGGCGACGAAGACCTCGCGGTCGAGGTTCCGGTGCCCGCGCCGCAGAGATCGTCCGGCGGGGCCATATTCCTGGCGGCCATCGCGGCCGCGGTCATCTCGACGGTGACCGTCTACTTTCTGGTCGCGCGTCCGCCGATGGAGCGAGAGGCCGGCCCGGTTCCCTCCGCGAGCCAGGGCCCGCTCCCGAGCAAGCTCGAGCTCAAGTCGCCGCCCCCGCCCGCAGCGCCCGGGCAGCGGCAATCGGCCGATACGGACGAGACGCTCATCCGCCGGGCGGAACTGCTCCTCGAGTCCGGACAGGTCGAGGCAGCCCGCAACCTCCTCCAGCAGGCCGCCGAACGGGGCTCGGGCCTTGCCGCCCTCAAGCTCGGGCGCACCTACGACCCGGCCCAGTCCGGGGGGTTGCGTTATGCCGACAGCCAGACTAACCCGGCCCTGGCGCAGGCGTGGTACGAGCGTGCACTGGCGCTCGGGACGCCGGAGGCGGCGAGCTACATCGCCGATAAAGGGACGCGATAGCCGTATCCCCGTAACCTTAGCTCGATAAGACCCGGGACGTTTGGACACGTTTCGGCCACGTCTTTCGTGACTTTCAGGGTGGCCGATCGACAATCCTAGGGTGCCGGGGAGGCTTTGAACGCTTGCAGGCGAGCAGGTCGGGCGAGGATCTGAACGCGGGCCGTATCGGGGCCCGGCTGGAAGGGCTGCGCCAGCAGCTCCTGAGCTGCGGCGACGTGCTCGCGGGGCTGGTGGAGCCGTCGTCGCGCCCGCTGGTCGCGGACGCGCTCCAGAACCTGCGCCAGATCGAGTGCCGCATCGCGGTGGTCGGCCAGATCAAATCGGGCAAAAGCTCCTTCATCAACGCGCTGGTGCGCAATCCGAAGTTCCTGCCGACCAGCGTCACGCCGTGGACGACGGCAGTCACCAGCCTGCATTTCGGACAGCCGTCGCCGGGCGGGTACGCGGCGGTGTTCACGTTCCTGCAGCGGACGGAGTGGGACCAGCTTGCCGAGGGCGGAGGCAAGATCCGCGAGCTCACCGAGCGGCTGGTGCCGGACTTCGAGCCGCATCTTCTGCAGCAGCATGCCGAGATGCTGCGCACGCGCGCCAAGGAGCGGCTCGGCGAGGAGTTCGAGAACCTGCTCGGGCAGGCGCACTTCTTTCGCAATCTCGAGACCGGCACGCTCGAGCACTACATCTGCTCAGGTGACTTCGCGGGCTCGGCGGCGATCGGCAAGTACTCCGACATCACCAAGGCGGCCGACATCTACTGCCAGCAGGGCCCGTTCGATTTTCCGTGCACGGTGATCGACACGCCGGGCACCAACGATCCGTTCCTCATCCGCGACGAGATCACGCGTCGCAGCCTCGGATCGGCGGATGTCTACATCGTCGTGCTCACGGCGCGCCAGCCGCTCTCGGACAACGACGTGGCGCTGCTCAGGATCATGCGCGGCCTCAACAAAGACCGCATCGTGGTGCTCATCAACCGCATCGACGATCTGGCGGACGTGGATAACGAGCTGCCGCAGGTCGTCTCCTACGTGCGCGACAAGCTCGCCACCGAGTTCCCCGGCTCTTCCATTCCGGTGGTCTACGGTTCGGCGTGGTGGGCGAACCAGGCGATCGCTTTCGACGAGCAGGCGGCGGCGCGCATTCTCCGGCGCCGGTCGTCGGGCTATCTCCTGAGGGCGGGCCTCCTGCAGTCGAACGAGCTCGGCGCGACGGCGCTGGCCTCGCCCGACGGGCGCGAGCGCACGCGGCAATCCCTGTATGCGATGTCGGGGCTTCCGGCGGTCAACCAGGCCATCGACGGGCTGATGGGCATGTCGCACCCGACCTATGTGCTGCGGCAGATCACGCGCTCGTTCGCGGAGATGGCGCGCGCCTGCGAGAGTGCGGCCCGGAGCGAGCTGCAGATCCTGCTCGCCGCCGGCCCCGCGGGGCGCGATGCCGAGCGGCCACCGGCCGAGAGGCTCGCCATCTATGCGGAGGAGCGCGAGCTCCTGGCGAGCGTCGCCGCCAACATCGAGGCGTCGGCCAGCGGCATCGAGGCGCAGCTGGTCCGCATCATCCAGGAGGAGAAGGAGCGGCTGCGCGCGAGCCTGCAGGCGACGATCGACCTGCATGCGGGGCGCGAGCGCGACGTCCTCATCGATACGCTGTCGCGGGGGCGGCCGCCCCGGGTATGGACGCACGAGGGTGTCGAGCTTAGGCGGGCGCTTGCGGCGGAGTTCCGCAGCGGGTTCGAGAAGGCCGCGCTGCGGCTGACATCGTTCCATGCCCGCGTGGTGCCGGAGCTGCACAAACTCGTGCGCTCGCTCGTGCCCGAGCCCGATCTCGTCGACCCGCGCGGGGAAACGCTAGCCATCCCGACCCCCACCATCGCCCCTCTGAGCCGCATGATGGTGCTCGATCTCGAGACCTCGAGGTGGCGGGCGTTCTGGAGCCGCAGTCCCTCGCCCGATGCCTCAGGCGCCAAGATCGAGGCCCTGATCCGGGCCGAGTTCGCCCCAATCGCCGACGAGCTCGCGCAGGCGGCGGGTAACGAATTCAGCCACTTCAGCACGACGACCATCCGCTGGTCGTTCGGCGCGTGCCGTAACATTCAACATGCCTTGAAGCGCCGGCTCGAGCTGCTCATGGCCGAGTACGAGCAGGCGCTGCGTCCGGCGCCGGAGCAGCAGCAGGCGGCCAGGGAGCGGGAGAACCGGCTCGGGGTCCAGGCGCAGCGCCTTAAAGACAACGAAACCCTGACGCAACATCTCGAAAACTTGGCGCAGTATATCGACACGGTGCTCAAGTCCGAGGCTGTGGACGCACATGACTAGTGTCATCGATCAGTTTCCGAACCGATTGAGGGCTGCGCGCGAGCGTCTCGTCGAGACGAATATCAACGATCCGGCGTTGACCTACCTGATCACGGGGCTGGCCCGGGTCGAGGGCATCCTGCGCCGGCCGGTCCGGGTGGTGATCCTCGGCGAGAGCAACTCGGGCAAGACATCGGTCGCCGATATTCTCCTGGGCCATGGGCTGTTGCCGACGAGCGTGGTGTCCAACACGCGAAGGCCGGTGCTGATCGGCTATGCCGAGAAGCCGGCCGTGTTCGGCGTGGACGAGGACGAAACTCGGATCAGGATCGACGGCACCGACGGCGATGCGCTCACCGACCTTTCCTACCGCGCGCTGCAGATCTCGCTCCCGATCGAGCAGTTGAGGAGCTTCCAGATCCTCGATACGCCGCCGAGCGCGAACCCGGCGGCATTCGTCGGCGAGGCCGATCTCGTCGTCTGGTGCACGGTGGCGACGCGAGCGTGGACGGAAAGCGAGAGGGCGGCCTGGTTCTCGCTTCCGCAGCGGGCGAGCCGCAACGCCATCCTGGTCGCGACGCACAAGGACGGGCTCGAGACCGACGAGGACATGACCCGCGTCGCGACACGGCTCAAGAGCCTGACGAACGGGCAGTTCCGCGACGTCGTCCTGGTTGATGCCGAGGGCGTCGGGGAGGCCGGGGCCACGGGGAGCGATGCCTGGAGCGGCGCCCTGGAGCTCCGCGACGGAGTGCGGCGCGCGGTCGCCGATATCATCGAGCGGCGGGCGCAAAAGGCCGAGAAGATCGTGCGCCGACTTGCGCGATTGACGTTTCACCACTTCGCGAGCGGCGAGGAGCGGCCGGAATGCGTCATGCTGCTCGCGCGCTGGGAAACCTTCGTGCGCCATCAGCTCGAGCAGCTCAAGGACGGCAAGCAGACGACTCCGCAGACGATCGAGACGCTGCTTTCCGCCTATGCCATCTACGCGGACAAGCTCAGGCCCGGCGTGGTGACAGGGGATAGCGTGCCGGTGTCGGCGGCGGGCACGGTGACGGTCCCGATGCGCTGGCCGAGGCAGACCACGGCGGCGGCGCGGATGGTTGAGACGCTGGCCTCGGACCTGACGGGGCTGTTGCGCATGCTGTCGGGTCACTCGACATACGCGGACCCTGCGGTGGTGGCCGAGTACTCCGCGGCGCGGGCCATCGTGCTTGCGCTTGCCGACCTCGACGGCGCGTTCGATGCGCTGGCGCGGATGCTCGGCTCACCGATGGTCACCGCGAAGGCGTCCTAAGTCACACGGAAACCTTGCGCGCGCCCTCCTCCGAGCGCCTCATCTTTACCTTGCCGTAACTCCTCGCGGGTTAATCATCGGGTTGGTCCGGCAGGAGGTGTGTCCGGTTTCGGCAGGCTCACTAGGCATTTGACGGGCCGCGTGTTTTTCGGAGCGATCGCCGAGGTTGGACCCTCGTCCTGCCACACTCGTGGTTGAGGAAGAGAGTTAAACCGGCAGCTTGTGTCAGCGTCAGGGTCTCTACTTGCTCAGGCCGTTCATCGCCATTGGGTTCGTGACAGCGGCTAGCGGCGCTCTGGCCGGTCCCGTGCCCCTCGCCAATGACGAGCTCAAGCTGACGGTTTCCGGGGCCGTGGTCGAAATCGACACCCCGGTCGGCACGACAGTCCCCATGCGATTTGGCGCCGACGGGCTCGTGTCGGCGGAAGCGGGCGTCCTGGCGCCGGTGCTCGGGTCGGCGAAGGACCGTGGACGCTGGTGGGTCGAGAACGACAAGCTCTGCACGAAGTGGTTCCGCTGGTTCGACGCGGGCGTGCGCTGCCTCACCATCGCGCGGGACGGCTCGCGCATCTACTGGCGCAAGGTCGACGACGGCGAGACCGGCACCGGCACGCTGGTTGGCAAGCCCGCTGACGAGCCGAAGGCGCCCGCGACGCCAACCGTGGTCGCGAAAGTGGACGAGCCCGCTCCAAAGAAGCCTGTCAAAGAGGGAACGTATGCGTCGCAGCTCGCGGGACCGCCGCGCGAAGCTCCCGCAGATCCCGTCCCTGAGAAACCTTCCGTAGTTGCACGCGCCGATATCGCAACGTCCTCCACCGATGCAGCCGAGGGTGGCCCCCCGGCGCTCGAGTTCGGCGCCGGCTTCAGGGATGCGGCGAAGCATGCGGAGGTCATCGGTCAGGCGTCCGCCGCCGGTACCGCTCCGCCCGCCCGCGCAAGGACTGCGGTGTTGCCGGCCAAGGAGCCGCACAAGGCTCCTGCCAAGGCGGAAAAGAAAGTTCAAACCAAGGTTGCTGTCGCGGGTCCGGTCCAGGAGCAGAAGCGCGCGGCCGCGAGCAAAGCCCGCGAAAGCGCTGCGCAAACATCGTCGAGCCGGACGATCGCGCTCTATCGCGTGGTTGGAGTCGAGGACTACGACGTCCTCAACGTGAGGCGGGGTCCGTCCGAGGAACACGTTCAGATCGCGTCGATTCCCCCGCGCGGCCGTCGCGTGGAGATCGTCGGAGAATGCCGCGCCGATTGGTGCCCCATCAAGTACGGGCCCGTGACGGGATGGGTGAACCGGTACTACCTCGCCGAGGAAGGTTCTCGCGACGACATCCTCGCCACGAAGCGGCGCTGATCCTCGCCATCTCGTCCGCTCCGCGTCTGTCGCATCTCCGTAAGCGGAACTTCCCTGCTCAATACCGCCACATTTGCTTGCACCTTAAGCACCCGGGGAACGCTTAAAAAAAATCCGAGTGGGAGGGGGACGTGAGAATCCTTGGCGCATCACTTGTGGCTGTCGCGGCCGCATTCGCGGCCGGTGCTTCGCTGGCGGCCAGCTCGATCGAAAAATCGCTGATGAAGCTCGATCCCGTGGAGCGCGCGCATCAGGCGTGCGTGGTCAAGGGTCTCGACATCGTGCGCAAGGAGAAGCGTCTCGCGAAAGCGGATCGCATCATGCCGGACACCTTCAAGCGGGCGCAGCTTGTCGGCAACAGCGTCACGGCCAAGGGGGCGGCGCTGCATGTCGGCAAGACGTGGTTTGCGCTCTCATTCGAGTGCACGGTCACAGACGATCAGATGAAGGCCGTGGCTTTCTCCTACCAGCTCGGCGAGGCCATCCCGCCGGAAACGTGGGAAGAGGTCGGCCTCTGGCACTGATCGCGCCTCCAGGGCTGATCACAAACGTCTCGCAAGCCGCCCCTGGATGGCCGCCTCAAGGGCGGCCATGGAGTGAAAAAGAGCGCTCGACCCAGTCGGGGGCGAACACGCGCTAGGCCGTGTTTGGCTCCGCGCCATCAGCGCGCGGAGCGCCGGCCAGGAGATCGCGCAGCATCTTGACCGCGCGCAGCGCCGGGCCGCGGCCTCCGCACTGAATGGAGATGCGTGCTCCCTCGAAAAGCAGAAAGACCTCGTCGGCGAGAGTCTCGGGATCGCGATGCCGAGATAGCTCGAACAGCTGCACGAGGTGCTCGCGCTTGCGCTGCTTGTATTCCTCGATGACGGTGCGCGCGGGGTGGTCGGGCTGAAGCTCGACCGCCGCGTTGGCGAGTGCGCATCCACGCTCGAAACGGCTGGTCAGCACCTCCTCGACGTGATCGACCCAGGCAGCGAGGCGGCTCTCGGGGCTGTGCGGGTGCGCGGCGGCCAGTCGCTCCCATACGGCATCGCCCTCGGCCGCGAGCTCGCGGGCATAAGCAACCACGAGCTCGTCCTTCGACTTGAAGTGACGATAGAGCGTCATTTTATTGGTTTGCGCAGCCTCGGCGATCAGCTCGACGCCGACGCTGTGCAGGCCGTGGCGGTAGAACAGCTCCCGCGCCACGGCGAGTATCCGCTCCCGCGGTGGAGGCAATGCAGGTTCGCCTGCGTCAGATTTTCGCCGGGTCTGGACCAATGTCTTGTCGTTCGCCTCTTGACGGCCACCTTACCGACCGGTACGCACAGGGTGTTACCGGTCAGTACCACACTCCGCATCTAAGTCAACTTTGACGTCTGATCAATGCCACTCGCAAGGTTCGTAGTCTGATTCTGGGATTTTCGTCGCTGGGGCAGCCTTTTTTGCCACCGTCTTCCTGAAAGGTGCCTGGGCTCGATCGCGCGCTTCCCCCCTGGAGGGCTCATGCCGTCTTACCGCTTCCGCTTCGTACTTCTCAGCGCCGCCCTCCTTGCCGCGCCGCTCGCCGGATGCGGAGAGGACAAGGTCGCCGGCGCGGCTGCCACGGCGCCCCCTCCGCCCAAGGTCACGGTCGCCAAGCCGACCCAGAAGCTGGTCTCGGACTACGACGAATATGTCGGCCGCTTCGTGGCTTACGATTTCGTCGAAGTGCGTGCGCGGGTGTCGGGCTATCTCGACAAGATCCATTTCACCGACGGCCAGCTGGTGCGTGAGGGCGACGACCTCTTCACCATCGACCGCAGGCCGTTCGAAGCTTCGCTCGATGAGGTGAAGGCGGCGGTCGAGCAGGCGAAGGCCAACCTCGCGTTCGCCGAGGCGGATCTGGTCCGTGGCTCGAACCTGGTGCCCGGCACGTCTATCACCCAGCAGACGCTGGATCAAAGAACGCAGGCCAAGCGTGTCGCCGCAGCATCCGTTACGGCCCAGGAGGCGGCTCTGCGCCAGGCCGAGCTCGATTTGCAGTTCACAGAACTCAAGTCGCCCATCTCGGGGCGCATCGGCGACCGGCGTGTCTCGATCGGCAACCTGGTGACCGGCGGCACGGCGGGGAATACCACGCTGCTCGCGACGGTGGCCTCGGTCGATCCGATCCGCTTCGAGTTCACGATGGATGAGGCCTCCTACCTGCGCTACCTCGGCGTGGCATCGGCTCAGTCCTCGAGCGCCAACCGCGGCATGTCGCTGCCGGTGCGGCTGAAGCTCATCGACGAGGAGACCTTCGCGCACGAGGGCCGGATCGATTTCGTCGACAACGCCATCGATCGCTCGTCGGGCACGATCCGCGGGCGCGCCGAGTTCAAGAACCCGGACGGCAAGCTGACGCCCGGCATGTTCGGGCGCATCCAGATCACGACCATGCCGCCGGCGACGGCGCTTCTGGTTCCCGACAGCGCCATCGCCACGGAGCAGGCGCGCAAGTTCGTCTATGCCATCTCGGCCGACGATGTGGCGACGCAGAAGTATGTGGAGCTGGGGCCGGTCGTCGACGGCCTGCGCGTCATCACCGCGGGCCTCGACGTCAACGATTCCGTTGTCGTCAACGGTATCATGCGGGTGCGGCCGGGCATCAAGGTCGCTCCCGAGCAGGAGACCGCAACCAAAGAGGCCGACGGCACCGTCGTCGGCACGAACTGACGGCAGCCGCCGTCTCGTCGCCATCCGCCATCGACCTCGCGGCCGGGCCGGGAGGCTCGTGGCCGTTCCAGGGCTAGCCCATGCGCATCTCGCACTTTTTCATCGACCGACCGATTTTCGCGGCCGTCATCTCGGTCGTGTTCGTGATCGTGGGCGCGGTGTCGCTCGGCCGGCTTCCGGTGGCGCAGTACCCCGACATCGCCCCGCCGGTGGTCAACGTCACGGGCCAGTACCCGGGCGCGAGCGCGGAGGTGGTGGCGAACACGGTCGTGGCTCCGCTCGAGCAGCAGATCAACGGCGTCGAGCGCATGCTGTTCATCACGTCGAACTCGACGGGTGACGGCCGGTTCTCGATCTCGGTCACGTTTGATCTCGGCACCAACCTCGACACGGCCCAGGTGCAGGTGCAAAACCGCGTCGCCGTCGCGCAGCCGCGCCTCCCGGCTGACGTGCGCAACATCGGCGTCACGGTCGCAAAGGCCTCGCCCGACCTCATGATGGTCGTGCATCTGCTTTCGCCCGACCAATCCCGCGACACGCTGTTCATCTCCAACTACGCCAGCGTGAACGTGGTCGACGTCTTGAGCCGCATCGAAGGCGTGGGGTCGATCACGGTGTTCGGCAGCCGCGACTACTCGATGCGCATATGGCTCGATCCCGACCGGCTGCAGTCGCTGGCGCTGACCTCGAACGACGTGGTGACGGCGCTGCAGAGGCAGAACGTGCAGGTTGCCGCCGGCATTCTCAACCAGCCGCCGATCGCGCAGCCGGGCGCCTTCCAGATCTCGGTGCAGACGCAGGGACGGCTCGCCGACCCCGATCAGTTCGGGCAGATCGTCGTCAAGCAAAGCGGCGATGCGGTGGTGCGTATCAAGGATATCGGGCGCGTCGAGCTCGCGGCGCTCGACTACGGTGTCAACTCCTATCTCGACAAGAGTCCCGCCACCGGCCTCGGCGTGTTCCAGCTGCCGGGCTCGAACGCCATCGCCACCGCCGAGAAGATCAAGGCGACGATGCAGGAGCTCTCCAAAACGTTTCCGGCGGGACTGAAGTACGACATCATCTACAATCCAACGGACTTCATCCAGCAGTCGGTCGATGCGGTTGTCGCGACGATCCTCGAGGCCGTGGTGCTCGTCGTGCTGGTGGTGATCGTGTTCCTGCAGACCTGGCGCGCGGCGATCATTCCGATCGTGGCCATCCCGGTGTCACTGATCGGCACGTTCTTCCTGCTCGCGGCCTTCGGCTTCTCGCTCAACAACCTGTCGCTGTTCGGCCTCGTGCTCGCCATCGGCATCGTGGTCGACGACGCGATCGTCGTGGTGGAGAACGTCGAACGCAATATGGCGGAGGGCATGAACCCACGGGAAGCCGCGTACCGCACCATGGAGGAGGTCGGCGCGGCGCTGATTGCCATCGCGCTCGTCTTGTCGGCGGTGTTCGTCCCGTCGGCGTTCATCACCGGCATCTCCGGCCAGTTCTATCGCCAGTTCGCGCTTACCATCGCGGGCGCGACGGTGATCTCGCTCATCGTGTCGCTGACGTTGTCGCCGGCGCTGTGCGCGCTCCTGCTCAAGCCGCACGAGCACGACGCGCACACGCGCCAGAACCCGCTCGTGCGCATCGTGATGTGGCCCATCAACGCCTTCTTCCGGATCTTCAACTGGAGCTTCGACAAGATGAGTGCGGGCTATGCCTGGGTGGTGGGCAAGCTGGTCCGGCTGGCGGTGATCATGCTCCTGGTCTATGCCGGCATCATCGCCTTCGGCATGAACGAGTTCCGCAAGACGCCGATCGGCTTCATTCCCGCGGTCGACGGCGGCTACCTGATCACGGTCACCCAGCTTCCGCCCGCCGCGTCGCTGTCGCGAACGGATGCGGTCAACCGGCGCGCGGTCGAGCTCGCTCTCGAGACGCCGGGGGTGGCGCACGCGGTCAATATCGTCGGCTTCTCGGGTGCGACGCGCACCAACGCGCCCAACGCGGGCGCGGTGTTCGTCGTGCTCAAGGATTTCGCCGAGCGGGCCAAGGACCCGAACCAGTCGGCGCAGGCGATCCAGAAGGCGCTACTCGCCAAGTTCTCGACCATCCAGGACGCGCTGGTGCTCGTCGTGGCGCCGCCGCCGGTGCGCGGCATTGGCAGCGCGGGCGGTTTCCGCATGATGGTGCAGGATCGCGGCAACGCGGGCGCGGCGGCGCTGCAGCAGGTGGTCGGCGCCATGATGGCCAAGGCCAACCAGACGCCCGGCCTGCAGCAGGTATTCTCGCTGTTCGAAAACGCGACGCCGCAGCTCTACCTCGACATCGATCGCGTCAAGGCGCAGATGCTCGGCATCAACGTGTCGGACGTCTTCTCGGCGCTGCAGACCTATCTCGGCTCGTCCTACGTCAACGACTTCAACCTGCTCGGACGCACGTTCCGCGTCACGGCGCAGGCCGACAGCAGTTTCCGCATCAACTCCAAGGACGTGCTGAAGATCCGCGTGCGCAACTCCGCCGGCGACACGGTGCCGCTCGGGACGTTCACGACGGTGCGTGACGTGTCGGCGCCGGCGCGCGTGCCCCGCTACAACCTTTACCCCGCAGCCGAGCTCGACGGCTCCGCCGCGCCAGGGTACTCGCAGGGCCAGGCCATCGACCTCATGCAGCAGGTCGCGGCCGAGGTCTTGCCGCAGGGCTTCAGCTACGAGTGGACGGATCTGGCGTTCCAGCAGATCCGTGCCGGCAACACGGCGGCGTTCGCGTTCGCGCTCGGCGTCGTGTTCGTCTTCCTGGTGCTCGCGGCCCAGTTCGAAAGCCTGACGCTGCCACTGGCGGTGATCCTGATCGTGCCGATGAGTCTCATCGCCTCGATCACCGGCGTCATCATGCGCGGCATGGACAACAACATCCTGACCCAGGTCGGATTCATCGTGCTCATCGGACTCGCGGCGAAGAACGCTATCCTGATCGTCGAGTTCGCGGCTCAGCTCGAGGGCCAAGGCAAGAGCAAGTTCGAGGCGGCGAAGGAGGCGGCACGCCTCAGGATGCGTCCGATCCTGATGACGTCGCTCGCCTTCATTCTCGGCGTGGTGCCGCTGGTGTGGGCGGTTGGCGCCGGCGCGGAGCTCAGGCAGGCGCTCGGTACCGCGGTATTCGCCGGCATGATCGGCGTCACGTTCTTCGGCCTCATTTTCACGCCGGTGTTCTATGTCGTCTGTCGGTGGCTGGGGCAGGTCTTGACGTTCCGCCGCAAGGGCGTGGAACCCACGCCGGCACCTGCGGAATAAGACCGTGGCCCGCCGGCGGTGCGGCGGGCCACGGTAAACTCGGCGGTATCAGCACCCTCTAGTCGAGCTCGTCGGCCTTCTCTTTCGCAGCCTTGGCTTTCATCTTCGCGGCCTTCATCTGCATCTTGGCGGCCTTCTCGGCCTGCTCCTGCTTTTCGTCCGTGACCTCTTCCATTGCCTCGCGGCGGTCGTCACCGGCGAATGCCGGCTTGATGCCTGCTCCACCGGCTAGCAGCATGAGAGCGACAAGGATCATTCGCATGGCAATCTCCTCAAAACGAATTCGGCGACGGGCCTTCTGCAATACGGGCCCGGCGGCGAGCATGTGAGGCCACGTTCGAGGAAGCTGTTCCGCGCGGAACGTGCCAGCAGTCCCGTGTGCGGCGGGCCGCGAGATTCGTCTTCTGTTTCTTCATCCTAGGTGTGAAATTCTATATCGTTTAGTTCACGTCGGATGCTGTTCCGGTCGATTTCATCGCGCCCTCGCGCTTTTCTCGCAGCGGTGCATTTTTGCCGTGTGCCGTAAATCTGTAGCTAGTATTTATGTTTGCGCACTTTTGCTGGCAGCGTCTCGCATTTGACGCCGCCTTGAGTTTTTTTCGCGACTCGCTGCTTTTCTATTCAAGGTTGAGTGAGATGAGCGTGTTGCTACTCCTCTAAAAGATTCAGGGACCTTGGGGCGGCATCAGGCGGCGGCGCGGCGCTTGATCAGTTGGTTGTCGGGTGGGGGTGAGGATTGTTTTTTGCCGCGTTTCGGTTTGGACTTCGGAACATGGGGGCGAGATGAGCGCCAATAATTCGATCACCGCGCGGCTGTCGTTCAATCAGATCGATGAAGAGACGCGCAGGCTGCTGCGGGACTACAAGGATTTCATTGTCGGCGAGCTGCCGGGTATTCTCGACGGCTTTTATGATCTCGTCGTGAAGTTTCCCGAGACGGCTGCATTCTTCCGAACTCGCGACATGATGACGGGCGCCAAGACTGCCCAGGTGCGGCACTGGCAGACCATTCTCGACGCCAATTTCGATGGCACCTACGAAGCCTCGATCAAGCGCATCGGAGACACGCACCACCGGATCGGGCTCGACCCGCGCTGGTACATCGGCGGCTATAACGCGCTGCTCACGGGGCTTCTGCAAGCCATCGCGCTCAGGATGCCGAACCGTCCCGCTCAGGCCACGGCGGGCAAGGGCCCGGTGATCGATCGCAAGACGGCGCTGCAGAGCGCCGTACTGAAGGTCGCGATGCTCGACATGGATCTCGCCATATCGGTCTACCTCGAGGCTGGCCGGCGCGAGCTCAACATGCTCGCCGGAAACGTGGTCTCGATGGCGGGCTCCGTGGCGCACACGGCGATCGAACTCGAGCGGGCAGCGGAGTCGGTGTCGGGATCGGCGCGCTCCGCGACGGACCAGACTGCTGCCGTCGCGGCTGCCGCCGAGGAGGCATCGGCCAACGTGCGGACAGTGGCGTCCGCCGCGGACGAGCTCTCGGCGTCGGTGAAGGAGATCGCGCGGCAGGTGGCGGGCTCGACCGAGATCGCGGGACGTGCCGTGACGACGGCCGACGAGGCCGGCGGCAAGGTGCGCAATCTCTCGCAGGCATCGCAGAAGATCGGCGACGTCGTCGAGCTGATCAGCAACATCGCGCGGCAGACCAACCTGCTGGCGCTCAACGCGACGATCGAGGCGGCGCGCGCGGGCGAGGCCGGCAAGGGTTTCGCGGTGGTGGCGCAGGAGGTCAAATCGCTGGCCAATCAGACGGCTAAGGCGACGGCCGAGATCGGCGCGCAGATCACCGCCATCCAGGGCTCGACCGCGGACGCGGTCGGATCGATCGGAAGCATCGGCGACATCATCAAGTCCATCGACCAGATCGCCAATGCCATCGCCTCGGCCGTCGAGGAACAGGGCGCGGCGACGGTCGAGATTGCGCGCAATGTCCAGGAAGCCGCGCGCGGCACGGCGGAGGTCGCCTCCAACACGGTGGGGCTGTCCAACTCCGCCGTCTCGACGGGTAGCGCGGCGGCCCAGATGCTGGCGGCGGCCAAGCGACTCGGCACGCAGGCGGAGGAGCTCAGGAGAACGGCCGAAGGCGTCATGTCGTCGAACAAGGCGGCGTGAGTTTGCGACCCCACACAAGCAGGGGCTGGAGCTAACAGGTGTCAGCCCCTGGGCTTCCGAGCCTTCGCAGGCCGTGATCTGCGTCGGCTCGTTGACGGCTGTCGGCTTCCGTTCTGGAAGGGCTCGGGCGTGCTCGCTTCCCCCAATTGCGCCATGTAAACTGTAGGTCCGCAACGGGAAGAAGGCAGTCGGCACGATGAGCAAACGGAAGTCAGGCGGGAGCTCCGCGCGGCGCAAGCCGCTGGCCGATCATGGGCCGCTGTCGCGGGCCGCCGTGCGCCTGCGCATCGTCTTTCCTGCCGACCGGCAGATCGGGCCGGGCAAGGCGGATCTCTTGGAGGCGATCGGACGCACGGGCTCGATCTCGTCCGCGGCCCGCGAGCTCGGCATGTCCTACCGGCGCGCGTGGCTCTTGGTGGACGAGGTCGGAAAGCTCTTCAAGCGCCCCCTGCTGACGACGGCCGCGGGCGGGGCGCACGGCGGCGGCGCGGCGCTCACGGATTTCGGCCGTGCGCTGGTCGCCGCCTACCGGCGCATCGAGGACCGGACCGCAGAGGCAGCGCGCGCGGAGCTCGTTGCCTTCGAGTCCGATCTCGAGGACGTGTGATACGTGCGGGTGTGGCGCTTTCCTACTTCAAGCTCGTGAAGCCTTCGCCCTCGAACACCTGGGTGGCCTCGGGTGAGGAGAGGAAGGCGAGGAACTCCTTGGCCTCGGCATTCGTCGACGAGGCAGTAAGGGCTACCGGATAGACGATCGGCGGGTGGCTGTCGGCTGGGAAGGTGTCGACGACCTTGACCAGAGGCTCACTCCTGGCGTCGGTGGCGTAGACGATGCCGAAGGGGGCCTCGCCGCGTGCCACGTAGGACAGGGCGACCCGTACGTTCTCGGCGCCCGCGACCTTGGCCTGGACCTGGTCCCAAACGCCGAGGCTCGTCAGAGCGGCCTTGCCGTAGACGCCGGCCGGGACCGAGCTCGGCTCGCCCATGGCGATGCGGTTCTCGCCGAGCGCGGCGGCGAGGGCGAAGCCCTTCTCGATCTTGAGTGTCGCGGTGCTGTCCTTGGGTGCGACCAGCACGAGCGTGTTGCCGAGCAGCGTCTTGCGCGACGCGTCATTGATCAGCTTGCGCTCGGCGAGCCAGTCCATCCACTTGAGGTCCGCGGAGACGAACAGGTCGGCGGGCGCGCCGGACTCGATCTGCTTGGCGAGCGCGGAAGACGCGGCGAACGACAGCGTCGCCTTCTTGCCGGCCGTCGCATCCCAGGCCTTGGCGATGCGATCGAGCGCGTTCTTGAGGCTCGCGGCAGCGAAGACGACGACCGGTTTCGTCGCTGCTGTCGTGCTCTCGGCCGGCTGCGCCTCCTGTGCGCGGGCCATGGACAGACCCGTAAGGGCGAGCGCCAGCGTGCAGACGAGCAGTCGAGCGAGTTTCGTCATGGGCGTTTCCTGATGCTGTATTTATGCGGATACAGCGATCCACATGCGCGCGGGACATGTCAAGCGTACGAATGCAATTCGTCATGTCATTGTCGCGTCATCGCCGGTTATGTTAGGCGCCGATCCGCTATCTGAGATGAAGCGCACAAAAAAGGGGGCCGGACATCGCTGCCCGGCCCGCCTCGCGAGTGATCCTGCGATCGCGCGCGCGATCAGTGCGTCTTGTATTCCTCGTGCCCCTTCGAGATGGCGAACTCCTCCTCCGGCGAGAGGATGAGCTTGTGCCGTCCGATGATCGCGAAATACAGGATGCCGACGCCGAACCAGGCGAGCACCCAGTAGATGCCCTGCTGATACGTGCTGTCGCCGAGCTGATAGTAGAGCGTCACAGCGGCGATCAGGATCGTCAGCACCGCGCCGGGAATGCCGAGCGGGCTACGATACGGACGCTCGATGTGCGGCATGTTCTTGCGCAGGAGGATAAAGGAGACCGCCTGTAGAATGTAGGAGCACATGGCGCCGAACACCGCCATGTTGAGCAGCGTCGTGCCGATCGCCGCCTCGCCCACGAACTGGAAGACGGTGAACATGATGGCAAGGCCGAGCACTGCGCCGGCGATCATGGCCACGTAGGGTGTCTTCAACTTCTGGCCCGTGATTGACAGCGCGGTCGGGAAGTAGCCCGCACGACTCAGCGAGTACACCTGCCGGCCCATCGCGTAGAGAATGGTGTGGAAGCTGGCGATGAGGCCCGTCAGCGCGATGACGCCGAGCAGGATCACCGCCTCGCTGCCGTAGATTGCCCTGAACCCGTCAAGAAGCGGTTCGGCGGAGGTTCCGAGCTTGTGGGCTCCGACACCGACCACCGATGGGTTGAGCAACACGATCATGGTCGCCGAGATGATCAGCGTGATCATGCCAAGGATGATGCCCTTCGGCATGTCGCGCTTGGGATCGACCGACTCTTCCGCCGCGAGCGGAAGCTGCTCGATGGCGAGGAACAGCCAGACCGCGAACGGCAGCGTCTTTAGGACGCCTTCCCAGCCGAACGGGAATAGCGGGCCGTTGCCTTCCGGCAATTCGGTGCCATCGGGTGCGATGTTGAGTGCCCAGCGGCTGAAGTCCATGTGGGGGATCGCGCTGATCCAGAAGACGACCAGGATCGCCAGTGAGAGCAGCGTGATGATCAGTGTCACCCGGAACGACAGCTCGACGCCGAAGATGTTGAGGAAGAGGAACACGATGAAGGTTCCGACCCACAGCAAGGGTGGCCAGACGTGGCCTACTCCGGCGATGTCAAGAATGCCGTTCAAGTACGAGCCGATGAAAAAGCATATGACGGTCGGCGTGACGACGTACTCGACGTTCTCGCAGAGGCCGGTGATGAAGCCGCCCCAAGGGCCCATCGAAGAGCGCGCGAATGAATAGGCGGCACCGGTGTGCGGAAGGGCCGGGCTCATCTCGGCGATGCTGAAGACGAGGCCCAGGTACATGACGGCGATGATGGCGCCCGCGGCGAGCATGCCGCCCCAGCCGCCGGTTCCAAATCCGAAGTTCCATCCCGAGAAATGGCCCGAGATCACCGCTCCGACGCCGAGCGCCCAAAGCGACCAGATGCCGGCGTATCGCTGAAGTCCGCGTTCTTTAAAATATGAGGCGTCTACACGCTCGTAGCTGACGCCTGACGTGCCCTGTTCCATGTGTCTGAGCTCCCCAAAAGTGCGACCGATTAGCACCTTAGGGGAACGTCGCTCGGTCCTGATGTTGTACTTTTGTCGTAGACCGGAATCTAGGAGCGTTCAGTTTGCTTCCGACAGAACATTTGGCGCTGCAATACGAACCTGATTGCGGCCGTTGCTGACGGCCACCGACAGTGCCCGGTCGGCGCGTTGCAGTGCAGCATGGATGGGTTCGTCGTGGCCCCAGGTGGTGACACCGAAACTGCAGCTCGTTGTGAAGCGGGCGTCGCCCATGTGGAACTCGAACCCGGCGACGGCCGCGCGAATCACCTCGCACCAGCGCGCGGTCTCCTCCGCATCGAGCACCGGGAATGCGAGCGCGAGCCCGGCGCCGCCAATGCGCGCCACGATAGGGGCCTCCTCCGCGGCGAGGCGCGCCACCGTCTTCATCACGAGGTCGCCCGCGTCGTGGCCGAAGCGATCGTTGATCTCGCGCAGGCGGTCGATGTCGACGAGACACAAGGCGAGGTTGTCCGAAGGATCGAGATCGCGGCGCTTGGCTTCCATGGTGGCAAGGAAGGCGCGGCGGTTGAGCGCGCCCGTCAAATGATCGGTGTTGGCCTGGTCGACCAGCTGGCGCTGGAGCGCGATGATGCGGTTGGCGGCGCGCAGCCGAGCCGAGAGCTCGTCGTGCCGCACAGGCTTCAGGACGAAGTCATCGGCGCCGCAATCGAGTGCCTCCGGGAGGGCGCGCTCGCTGTGGTTGGACGACATGACGATAATGTGCAGCGGACGCTTTTCGCCGACGAACGTGCGCAGCTGCCAGCAGAGATCGAGGCCCGGGAGCGGTTCGACCTCAAGGCTCGTCAGAACGACATCGACGCTCGCCGTCGCCTTGATGTGTCGCAGCGCGAGATCGGAATCGGTAAAGCAGTCGACGTAATACTGGGTCGCCTCCAGCTCGGCGGCGATCTTGTGGAGGACGACGCGGCTCGGATCGACGATCACCACATGCATGGCGGCGGGCCTTCAGGTCCGTGGGCTGACCTGTTATTTACAACAGCGATGGTGAATAGCTTCTTACCGGTGCTTCGCCGGCGCGGCCGATTCACGCCGCGCCTGATAGGTGGCGCTAGGATCGCGGCAGGGCCTGGGGCGGTTTCCCGGCCTCAAGCTGGTAGTTGCTCTCGTCCTTCAAGTTGACGCCGGTCAGGCGACGGCGGAACGCCTCGCGCAGAAGCCAGGCGATCTTGAAGGCCGCCTCGTCGGCGGAGAGACCGCCAGCGCGAATGTTCGATACGCAGTTGCGCTCGCCGTCCTTGCGGCCGACGCGCGGATCCCAGGTCAGGTAGGCGCCGAGGCTGTCGGGGGACGAGAGGCCAGGACGCTCGCCAATCAGCATGAGCGCCGCGCGGGCCTTGGTGAACTCCCCGGCGTCGTCGGCGAGCGCGACACGGGCCTGGCCCGCGAGGAGCACGGGTCCGAGGCGCCATTTGTGCTTCTTCGCGTGCGGAAGAAGAGCGGTCACGGCCGCGACAGCGTTGGCGGCGACGGCGGTCGAGGACAGCCCGTCACCGATGACGATGAGCAGGTCGGTCTCTGCCGGATCGAGTGCGGCGAGCTCCTGGCGCGACGCGGGGCTTAGGCGGCGCCCGAGGTCGGGGCGGCGCAAATAGGTGTCGCGATCGGTGGCGGCGCTCGAGATGCGGCGCGTCTTGAGCCCGAGGGCCGCGAGCTCGGTTTCGATATGCGTCCAGTCGATCGGCGTCTTGACGGCATCGCGCGCCTGGGCGTGGGCCATGGAGAACTTGAGCACCTCCCGCGTCGGCATGCCGGAGCCCGAGCGTCCGAGCCCGATGCGAGCATCGGTGAAGCGCCGCAAAACCTCCCAGGGGTCCTCCACCGTCATGCGGCTGCTCCCGCTGCATACTCGAGCAACGCCTTGGTCGGCTTCTCGCCGATGACCTTGCCGCTCTTGTCGGCGAGCCCCATGCCCTCGAGCCAAGCCTCGAACTCGGGCGCGCGCTTGAGGCCCAAGACCTCGCGCACGTAGAGCGAGTCGTGGAAGGAGGTCGATTGATAGTTCAGCATGATGTCGTCGGCGCCGGGAATGCCCATCACGAACGTGACGCCGGCCGCGCCGAGCAGCGTCAGAAGCGTGTCCATGTCGTCCTGGTCGGCTTCGGCGTGGTTCGTGTAGCAGACGTCGCAGCCCATCGGCACGCCGAGGAGCTTGCCGCAGAAGTGGTCCTCGAGGCCGGCGCGGATGATCTCCTTGCCGCTGTAGAGGTACTCGGGGCCGATGAAGCCCACGACGGTGTTGACGAGGAGCGGCTTGAACTCGCGCGCGACGGCATAGGCGCGGGTTTCGAGCGTCTGCTGGTCGACGCCATGGTGGGCGTCGGCCGAGAGCGCCGCGCCCTGGCCGGTCTCGAAATACATGACGTTGTCGCCCACCGTGCCGCGCTTCAGCGAGAGCGCGGCCTCGCGGCCTTCCTTCAGGATGGGGAGCGTGACGCCGAACGAGGAGTTGAGCGCCTCGGTGCCGCCGATGGACTGGAAGACGAGATCGACGGGGGCGCCGCGCGAGATGGCCTCGATGGAGGTGGTGACGTGGGTCAGAACGCAGCTCTGGGTCGGGATGTCGAGGCGGTCGATCATGCGGTCGAGCATGGACAGCATGTCGATGATGGCGCCGATATTGTCCGAGGCGGGGTTGATGCCGATCACGGCGTCGCCGCAGCCGAACATGAGCCCGTCGATGACGGAGGCGGCGATACCCTTCGGATCGTCGGTCGGATGGTTCGGCTGCAGCCGGACGGAGAGGTGCCCCTTGAGGCCGATGGTGTCGCGGAAGCGGGTCACGACCGAGACCCTGCGAGCCACAAGCACGAGATCCTGGTTGCGCATCAGCTTGGAGACGGCCGCCACCATCTCGGGCGTAAGGCCGGGTGCCAGCTTGGCGAGGGCCTTGGTGGTCGCCTTGGGAGACAGTAGCCAGTCGCGGAACTCGCCGACGGTCATGTGAGAGACCGGCTGGAAGGCCTTCTTGTCGTGGCGGTCGATGATGAGGCGCGTGACGTCGTCAATCTCGTAGGGGACCAGCGCCTCGGTCAGGAACCGCTTCAGGGGCACGTCGGCAAGGGCCATCTTGGCGGCGACGTTCTCCTCGGCGCTCGAGGCGGCGACGCCCGCCAGGACATCGCCGGACCTGAGCGGCGTCGCCTTCGCCATCAGCGTCTTCAGATCCTCGAACCTGTAGGTGGTGTCGTGCCAGGCTGCCTGGTACATGGAGCCGCTCCGTGCCGCGGAATATCGGACGGCTCATCATAGGAAAGGTTCAGCGGCAATCAAAGCGCGCTTGTTGGGTGGCGTGCCGCCCAAGCGCGCGGCGGGCGCGAAAATGCGCCAAGCCGGAGCGCGGACCTAGACCAAAGTCCAAGCGGGTGTGGTGCCGGCGGCAAGTCGGGAGGAGCTGCCTGCCGGCACCACGAGCATAACGCCACCCGTGCTCTAGGGTCGGGGAGGGGGTGCGAGTGGCGTCAGCTTTGCGGACGGGACCGCCGCGCCACGAAGCGTATCCGCGAAGGTCCACACGCATTGGTAACGCGCCCCGGAGTGGTGGGTTCCGCTCCTGCCGCGTCGCGGTGGCGTGCTTCCGCCGAGGCGTCGGCTAACCATCTTTTTGGTATGGAACCGAATGCGTACAAGGTCGTTCCTCCTGCGGGCGCGCCTTGCGTGCGTCGGTTGGTATTTACCTATCAATCTGATTGCATTGGGGTTTTCCATCCGTTTCGACGTGGCCATGGTGCAAACGAGCTATGGACGGCCAGATGGCACTCTGCTTGATGACGGTTGTGCCAAGTCTGCCGGCCACTCGAGCCTTGATTGGCACGCGCATCTCGCTGCGACGCTTGAAGCCCGACGCGGGGGGCTGTCGCTGGTGTGTGGGGTATTGCGCACGCAAGCGCGGAACCAAAAGCTCCGAGGGATCACACGCATGAGTAGTCCAAAATTCGTAGAGCAGGCCCAGGGCGCCAACCTGTCCGACGCTGCGGACTCGACGGCCTCCGGAAGTGTGGATGAGGTCGTGCAAGGCGTGCTCGGCCGCAGACTGCGCGAATCCTGGGAGCAGATCGTCAGGGAAGACATCCCGCAAAAGTTCATGGATCTGCTCACGGATCTCAAGAATACGGAACAGCGCGGGCCTGGCGGCGGAGGCTGACGATGGCAGGGCCGGATTTCGAGCAGGCTCTGGTCGGGGCCATTCCGCACTTGAGGGCGTTCGCGCGTTCATTCGCGAACGACGCCGCGCGGGCCGACGACCTCGTGCAGGAAACGCTGGTCAAGGCCTGGAACAGCCGCGATTCCTTCACGCCCGGCACCAACTTCAGGGCCTGGCTGTTCACGATCCTGCGCAATGTCTACTTCTCTCAGCACCGCAAGCTCCGGCGCGAGGTCAGCGATCCGGACGAGCAATATCAGAACTCGCTCGCCGTGCAGCCCGAGCAGTACGGCCATCTCGATCTCGCCGATTTTCGCACGGCGCTCGGCGTTCTGCCGGCGGATCAGCGTGAGGCGCTGGTGCTGGTCGGAGCGGAAGGGTTCTCCTACGAGGAGGCGGCTCAAATCTGTGGTTGCGCGGTCGGCACGATCAAGAGCCGCGTCAATCGCGCGCGCAACCGTCTGGTCGAACTCCTGGGAGACGAAGAGCTCAAGAGCGGCGGAGGCACGGCGCAAGGCGAGCAGGCCGCCGGCGATCGCCGGCCGGTCAAGCGAGCGGCGCAGGGTTGACGAATTAGTGTGTTGATTCCGCTTGCAACCTTAAGAATGGAACTTTCACATGACGCTGCTCGTTGAGTTCGACGGGTCGCGACCTTAAAGGTTGCTCTAAGCATTTCCGTCCGTGGACGGCTTAGAAGGGAGAGAACAATGTCGCTTGCCGAAACCATCGCTCCTCAGCTTCCCTATCTGAGGCGCTTTGCCCGTGCGCTGACCGGAAGTCAGGAAAGCGGCGACGCGTACGTCGTGGCGGTTCTCGAGACGCTCATTGCCGATCCGCAGAGCTTTCCCGAAAGCCAGATGAAGCGGGTCGGTCTCTACAAGTGCTTCCTCAAGGTCTGGAACTCGATCAGCCTCAATCGGGAAGTCAGCGGCGCGTCGAAGACGCAGGCCGATCGCAGCCTCGAGGCCATCACGCCGCGCCCGAGGCAGGCGTTCCTGCTCGCCTCGGTGGAAGGCTTCACGACGCAGCAGATCGCCGACATTCTCGATTGCTCCGCTGACGACGTGAGCGGGCTCATCGAGGAGGCGGGGGAGCAGATCGCCGAGCAGACGGCGACGGACGTGCTGATCATCGAGGACGAGCCCCTGATCTCCATGGATCTCGAGGCCCTGGTCAAGGGACTCGGGCATCGGGTGTCGGCTATCGCGCGCACGCATCGCGAGGCCGTGGCCGAGGTCAAGAAGCAGCGGCCGGGCCTCGTGCTCGCCGACATTCACCTCGCCGACGGGAGCTCCGGTCTCGATGCCGTGAACGAGATCCTGCTGGGCTTCGACGTTCCGGTGATTTTCATCACGGCATTCCCCGAGCGGCTGTTGACGGGCGAGCGTCCAGAGCCGACATTCCTGATCACCAAGCCGTTCGAGCCGAACACCGTACGGGCGCTGGTCAGTCAGGCCTTGTTCTTCGGCACGAGCGCGCATCTTCCGGGCGCCATGACAGGGGCCGGGGGACCACGCGGGCCCAGGCTCGCGACATCGACCGGGGTGCGCGCCGCGCGGCCCTGATTGCCGCCGCCGAATCCGCTGGTTAGCGAGTGGGCGTCTTGCCCGGGGGCTGGCGCTTGCGGCTTCCCCATCAACCGTCCCTCGCTGCGAGGATGCGCAGCAGGGCTTCCGCTCACCCTTCTTCTCGAAAGTTTCAGTTGAATCGAGTGTGAACGGAGTTCACGCTCCATGCTTCGGGCAGTCGGGGTGCGGCCAAAAGGTGAGCGAGATGGCGCGAGTGCTGGTGGTCGACGACGAAGCGCTGATTGCCATGATGCTCAGCGATCTGCTTGCTGAGTACGGACACGAGACGGTCGGTCCCGCCCATTCCGAAGGGCAAGCCCTCGATCTCGTCGCCTCCACGCCAATCGATGCCGCCATCCTCGACGTGACGCTCGGCGATCACGATTGCTTTGCGGTGGCGGAAGCGCTGGGACAGCGGGGCATTCCGTTCGCCTTCGCCACCGGGCACGGCGCGCAGGCGATGCCGGATGCCTTTCGCGAGCGCATCACCGTGTCCAAGCCGTTCGACTTCGAGGTCGTGCGGCGCCTGATCGACGAGCTGGTCGCGCCTGGGGCGTCGACCTAGCTTTCCGCGCCGACTGCGATTGCGAGGGAACCTAGCTGGACGATGTGCACTATGGTGTTGTCTGCTTCATCCGGATTGCTGCGACAGGCGTTGCCATGACGTCTTACCCGACCGAGTCCGATCGCCACAATGGCGCGCTGGCTGCCAGGGATGCGCGCATTGATGAACTCGAGCGGGAAGTCGGACGGCTGGCGGAGGCGCTCGACGTAGAGCATAAGGCCGCGGAAGCGCTGCGACTTGCCCTCGGCCAGCACATCCATCGCAGCAAGAACATGCTCGCCATCATGCAATCGATCTCACATCGCAGCATCTGCGAAGGGCGGAGCGCGGGAGATACGCGCGATGTGCTCACCGGTCGGCTGCGCTCGCTGTCGCGCGCCTATCATCTCCTGGTCACGGCTGATGGACGTGGAGCGGAGGTCGGCGACGTCATCGAAACGCAGCTTGTCGAGGTTTCCGATCGCGTGACGGCGGCGGGCCCGCCGGCGCGGCTCGCTGCGTCGGGCGTGCTCACGTTCGCGCTGGCCATCCACGAGCTCGCATCCAATGCGATGAAGCACGGCGCGCTGCGTGCGCAGGGGGGCGACGTGGCGGTCGGCTGGACGTTCTTCGAGCTCGGCGCGGATCGCTATCTCGAGGTGGCGTGGGTGGAGCGCGGCGGAGCTCCGCCGAGCGCACCTCCGCAATACGGCTTCGGGCTGACGCTCGTGTCGTCGTTCGCGGAGCCCGGCGGGGCGAGGCCGAACGTGGCCTTCGAAAGCGAAGGGCTCAACTGCCGCCTGCGCCTGTCGCAGGATGTGCTCATGGCCAGCTGAAGTCCGGCCTCGCCCGTCATGAGCCGAGGCGCCGCGGCGTCGTGAAGTGCTCAAGATGGCCGCCGGCGCTCCGCACGTCGCGCCAGCTCTCGACGTCGAACGAGAAGATCGCCAAGGCGCCGGTCGGGAACTCGCGCGCCAGCAGTGCCAGCATCTTGCGGTCTCCTTCGCCCACGAGTTCGAGAGCGAGCGCGTGCAGCCCGGGATTGTGGCCGACAACGAGGAGGTGCGGCTCGGACTCGGCGAGTTCCGCCATGCGCGCTTTGATGATCTCGGGGGGAGCAAGGTAGAGCGCGTCGTCGAAGATCACGCGCGCGGCTGGCGGGCCGAGCTCGGTCATCAGGAGGGCGAGGGTCGCCCGCGTGCGCATGGCGTCCGAGCAGAGAGCAAGCGTGGGACGCAGCTTTTCCTGACGCATGAACTTGGCCAGGACGGGGATCGCCTTGACGCCGCGTTTGGCGAGGGGGCGCTCGTGATCGTCGAGCTCGGGGTCGGACCAGCTCGACTTGGCGTGGCGGAGTAGGGAGAGAGTCAGCATGGAGGGAGCATGACGAAGTGCGTGGCGACGTCAAGGTTCGGCTTCGGCGGCGCGCAATAGGAGGCGGGCGAACCATCTCGCGAACTCCGCCCATCCAATCCGCTCTTGTCAGGCGGAAGCGAACTCCGCGGCCGACTCGAACAGCCAATGGGCGAAGCTGTCAGCGTAGCTGCGGAACATCGCGCATTCGTAGGTCGGTGCGTCGTCGACCTGCCACAGGATGATGCCGGTGTGGCTCGCATGCGTGATGGCGACGTCGCCGGGCTTGAAGGCGCGCGGGTGCAGGTCGATCGGCACGCCCTTGGCGAGCACGTCGCGGGCGCGGGAGCCCGAGATGCGCACGACAACGCGTCCGTCGGACTGGTCGACGACGGAGGCGACGCCGGCGAGCACGCCTTCGAGCTCGGCTGCGAGGTCGCGGTCCTCGCCGCGCTCGGCCACGGCGAGCCAGAGGTCGGGGCCGGCCCACATGAAAACGATGTCCTTCGCTTCGACGCGGGTGGCGCCTTGCGGAAGGCTCGCGCCGTAGGCGGCGCGGATGGCGGCGCGCACCGGGTCCGCCTTACCACGCGCGGGGGCGAAGCTCGCCATGGTCAGCGTCTCGCGCGCGGAGACAGCGAGGCCGGGCGTCCGCGGCGGATGCCAGCTCGTGAACGCGGATGAAGGTTTCAGTGTCGGCTCAGCCACGCAGGCGCCCTCCTTCTGCATCGACAAACACCGGCGACACGACCTCGACCAGGGTGTCGGCGCCGCGCACCGGATCGTAAGCGCGGACGATCTCGCCCAGCCGCTCCGGTCCGCGCTTCAGGAGGCCGAGGCCGACCCAATGGCCGTTCGAGGGCGAGTAGGCGACCGAGGTCAGGTAGCCCTCGTCGTTGGCGGCGACGGGATCGGCGTCGCGGGTGAGGAAATGCGCGCCCGCACGCAGCCGCACCGAGCGGTCCATGGGCCGGAAGCCGACGAGGGCCGGGCGGTCCGGGTCGACGAGGCCGGGCCTCTTGGCGAGCACGCTGCCGATGAAGTCCTTCTTGGTCGAGACCATGCCGCCGAGACCGACGTCGCGGGGCGTCGTGGTGCCGTTGAGCTCGGGGCCGGAGATGTGGCCCTTCTCGATGCGCATGACGCCGAGCGCCTCGGTGCCGTAGGCACATACGCCGAACTCCTGTCCCGCTTCCATCAAGCGCCGGATCAGGGCGTCGCCGTAGCGGGCCGGCACGCCGACCTCGTAGGCGCGCTCGCCCGAGAACGAAAGCCGGAACAGGCGCGCCTTGATGCCCCCGCAGACGGTCATCTCGCCGACGGCCAGATAGGGGAAGGCCGCGTCGGAGATATCGAATGCGGGGTCGACGATCTTCTCGAGCAGAGCACGCGATTTGGGACCGGCGACGGCGTACTGCGCCCATTGCTCGGTTGCCGAGACGAGCGACACGTCGAGCTCGGGCCACAGCCACTGCGCGCAGTACTCCATGTGCTGCATCACCTTGACCGCGTTGGCGGTGGTGGTGGTGACGAAGTAGTGGCTCTCGCCGAGGCGGGCGACGGTGCCGTCGTCCATCAGGATGCCGTCCTCGCGCAGCATGCCGCCGTAACGCGCCCTGCCGACGGCGAGCGTCTTCAGGCCGTTCATGTAGACGCGCTCGAGGAAGGTGGCGGCATCGGCCCCCTGCACATCGATCTTGCCGAGCGTGGAGACGTCGCAGATGCCGACGGCGTTGCGCACAGTCGTCACCTCGCGCGTCACCGTCTCAAGCCAGTCGCGCTCGCCCGGACGCGGGAAATAGCTGGGGCGCAGCCACAACCCCGTCTCGACGGCAACCGCGCCCTGCTCCCTGGCCCAGCGGTACGAGGGCGGAAGCCTGGTCGGCTTGAACTCCTTGCCACGGTGATGGCCGGCTAGCGCTCCCACCGCCACGGGCGTGTAGGGCGGGCGCGCGAGGGTGATGCCGGTCTCGGGGATGCTCCTCGCGGTCAGCTCCGCCATGATGGCGAGCGCGTTGACGTTGGCGGTGCGGCCCTGATCGGTGGCCATGCCGAGCGTGGTGTAGCGCTTCAGGTGCTCGACGGCGCGGAAGCCCTCGCGGTGGGCGAGCTCGATATCCTTCTCGGTGACGTCGTTCTGCTGGTCGACGAAGGCC